>OJBB01000243.1_pt1 | contig 20860 bp, 15 predicted proteins | sample 1590401 | NCBI WGS metagenome assembly OJBB01 (sample SAMN05416789, study PRJEB24817) | seawater metagenome | isolation source: Sea water | place: Canada:Atlantic | collected 2013-07 | reverse complement strand
GTGCAATTTATAAAAGTGCTAGAAAAGCCCAAACTTATCTTTTTGTTAATAAACGAGATGACTTCTCTTCAGTTCCTGATGGGTTGATGAAAACGTTTGGCACGCCAAACTTAGTCACGTTAATTAATTTAGATACGAAAGAAAAATTGGCAATGGCTGATTTAGAAAAAGTGAAAAGTAACTTAATAGAAAAAGGCTTTTACTTACAGTTACCACCGCCACAAGAAGACTTATTGAAAGAACATAAAGCAGCTATGTTAGCTAAGAAAGAGCAAGGAGAGCTTTAATGAATTTTGCACTGAAAACCATTATTCTGTCAGTTTTAATTAGCCTTGGGAGCATGAACTCTTCAATGGCGGCTAAAACGGAGCTTACAGAAGAGGGATTTGCTGAATATGTCATAAAACTAAAAGCTGAAGCATTAACAAAAGGGTTTAGCAAAGCGTTAATAGATGAAAGTTTTGCCGAAGTAAAATTTCACAAACGCGCGGTAAAAGCAGATAGAAGTCAGCCTGAAAATGTTGAAACTCTTGATACTTATCTACCCAAGCGAGTGCCAAAGTGGAAAGTAGATAAAGCCAGAGCTTTATATAAAGAACATCAAGCAATATTGAACCAAATAGGTGAAAAGTATCAAGTTCAACCGCGTTTTATCGTCGCTTTATGGGGACTTGAAACCAATTTTGGCAAGTTTACGGGTGGATATAATGTCATTTCTGCTTTAGCTACGTTAGCTTATGAAGGACGACGTGAAACGTTCTTCAAAAAGCAGTTAATGGCAGCATTAACTATATTAGATGAAGGCCATATTAGTAACGAAAATATGAAAGGTTCATGGGCTGGGGCGATGGGGCAAAATCAATTTATGCCAACGTCTTTTTTAAGCTACGCTGTTGATGGTGATGGCGATGGGAAAAAGGATATTTGGCAAAATCAAGCTGATGTTTTTTCGTCAATGGCCAATTACTTACAAAAAGAAGGTTGGAATGATGAACTTACTTGGGGCCGCCAAGTGAAGTTACCGAAAGGTTTTGATAATACTTTAGCCATCCCGAAAAATACGGGCAGTCGTAAAAACTGGTTAAAAGCGTGGTCAAAAACTGAAAAAACGCTGGCTCAGTGGCAGGCTTTAGGTGTGAGGCGTTCAGATGGTACTAATTTACCGAATGTTGACATAAAAGCTGCGTTAGTCTTCCCAGATGATGAAAACGGTCGAGTTTACCTTGCTTACGATAATTATAAGAGTTTGATGCACTGGAATTTATCTTATTATTTTGTTAGTTCTGTAGGTCATTTATCTGATCGTATTAAGTTTCCACCTATTAAGTAATGTATGAATAAATTCATTCGTCAATCCATAAGTAAAGTAAGTAGTAGTAAATGATCGATAAAAATATACAAGAAAACCCTTTTTGGCAAACTAAAAGCTTGGCTGAAATGACTCGTCCTGAATGGGAGTCATTATGTGATGGTTGTGCTAAATGCTGCTTAAATAAATTTATCGATGATGAAGATACTGACGATGATTCGGAGCTTTTGCCGACCGATCATATTAAAGAAGGTGAGCATATTTTTTACTCTAATATTGCTTGTCACTTACTTAATGAAAAATCTTGTCAGTGTTCCAAATATGAGCAACGGACAACGTTAGTACCTGATTGTGTTCGTTTAACACAAGAGAATATTGATGCGGTATTTTTTATGCCGCCTAGTTGTACTTACCGTCGCCTGCAAGAAGGGCGTGGCATGCCTTCATGGCATCCTCTTCTGCACAAAGGTAAAAAGTCTGCTATGCATAAAGCAGGTATGTCGGTAAGAGGGAAAATAGTTAAAGATAATGAAGTGAGTATTGAAAATTTTGAAGATCACATTGTCATTTGGCCATTAAATGATATTGATTAATTGATACCTAGATAGCTTATCGTTTATGTCGAAAAGTACTCCCCACACGTCCTCTATAATAAAAGCTGAACAGCAAAGCTTGCTTTACTTACATAGTGCAGTTTTCCTTTTCGGCGGCACGGCACTCTTCTCTAAGCTCATTGGTTTACCTGCGCTTGATATAACCGTTTATCGAACGGGGATAGCCGCTATTACGTTGTTTGTTTTACTTACATTACAGAAAAAAAAGTTAACATTAGCAAGTCTAAAAGACTATGGTATTGCCATCTTGTTGGGCTGCGTGGTCGGAATTCATTGGGTCACTTATTTTACCGGCATGCAAATGGCAGGCGTTACTGTCGGTATGATAGCTTTCTTTACCTATCCCGTGATAACCGTTTTTATTGAACCATTTTTTAATAAAACAGTGCCTAAAATAAAAGATATTATCACCGCTTTTGTGGTTATTACCGGTATTGTATTGTTAATACCAGAAATTAGTTTTGGGAATCAAATTACTTTAGGTATTGTTACTGGAGTCATTTCTGCTGTGTTTTTTGCACTACGAAATATCCTGCACAAAAATTATTTTTCCCATTACTCCGGGCCTCATGCCATGTTATATCAGACCTTAGTGGCCTGTTTGATGCTATGTCTATTTGTTGAGGTAGGACCGATGCACGTCACAGAAAGTGATTGGTTATTGCTTTTATTAGTTGGAATTGTTTTTACAGCCACACCTCACGCCTTATTTGCCTCAAGTTTACAGTATTTATCAGCTACAACCGCTGGACTAATCTCTTGTTTACAGCCTTTGTACGGTAGCGTGCTAGCCGTTATTTTGTTGCATGAACGTCCTGACTTATTAACTCTAATTGGCGGTCTATTGGTTATTAGTGCTGCTATTTTTGAAACATGGTCGGTAAGTAGAGGAAAGCGATAGTCTCGTTTGATTTCTTCTTGAATTGAAACTCTTTATTGCTCTAGCAAACTAAGCAAGCAGGTTATGAGCGAAAGAGGAGGGATTCAGTGACATGTAATAATCACTACACGGTGAAAAAAGAGAAGAGACACGCTATAAATAATAACTGTCTCTGCTCATTTTTTATTGTTACTTAATGACTATGGCTTCTTTGAGCAAATCAAACGGTTTACAAGTACAACAGCAAATACTATTGAAAATAACGCATAAACAACAACCATCCACTGTGGCATGCTGTAATTGAAAAAGCGCCAACTTATTTCACCACAATCACCTGTCGCTTCGAATAAGAAGGGTATCCATTGATGCAAAGGAGCCCAAGAAGGAAAATTAGGCACGAATTCACAACTAAAGAAAAGTGAGCCGCTATTCTTTTGCATTTCTACATGCTCTAACGCAGTGATTAATCCCCAAATTGCACCAACTCCCCACAAAACATAAGCTAATATTCGGGCAACGATATTCTGATGTCCGATAGTACCAATGGCACCAGCGGAAAATATAGCCAAAATAGCGAGGCGTTGATACACACACATAATGCACGGCGCTAGATCTAGCACGTATTGGAAATATAAGGCTGATAGCTCTAGGCACAGTGCGGAGAATGCCAACAGTAACCATGGTCGTTGGCTGGTCGTTATATTACTTAAGTAATTCACAAAAATACCTCAAAAATGTTCAATAAAAAAGCCTCTAGCAAACTAGAAGCTTTTTAAGGGTAGCATGAAGAAATTATAGATTAAGTATTTCTTTGCTTTAAGCTCACATTATTAATGTAAGTAATTGATACAAGATATTAATTTATTAATAAATGTACATAAATACTAGCACCGTAACCTAGTGCAATTACTGGCGTCCATTTTAGGTGACTGAAGAAGGTATAATAACCTCTTGCTTGTCCCATTAAAGCAACACCAGCTGCTGAGCCTACTGATAATAGACTACCACCAACACCAGCGGTAAGTGTTACTAATAACCATTGTGTATGGTTCATATCTGGGTTCATAGTTAGTACTGCAAACATGACCGGTATGTTATCAACAATGGCTGATAAGATACCCACTAGAATGTTGGCATTAGTTGCGCCTAATTCACCGTACATAAACTCTGATGCCATACCAAGGTAACCAATAAAGCCTAAACCACCTACAGCAAGGATAACACCATAAAAGAAGAATAAAGTATCCCATTCTGATTTAGCTATTTTATCGAAAATATCAAATTCATCTTCTTGTTTAAGAGTACTCGGTATACCTGAATCGTTGATTTTACCTTGACCAGATCTACGAAGGTAATAACCAAAGAACTTTAAGTAACCTAAACCTAACATCATGCCAAATACCGGTGGTAAATGTAGGAAGTTATGGAAAGATACGGCAGTAAGAATGGTTAAAATAAATAACCCAACGATGATTAAACCACCTTTTTTGATAGGAGTTACGTCACTTGTCTCTGAACTTGGGTTACCTGTAGGTAAAAAGAACTGCATAATAAGTGCAGGAATAACAAAGTTCACAACGGATGGTAAGAATAAGTGGAAGAATTCAGAGAACTGAACCATACCTTTTTGCCATACCATTAAAGTAGTAATATCGCCAAATGGACTAAATGCACCACCAGCGTTTGCGCCTACCACAATGTTTATACAACTCATTGCGATAAATTTAGGCTCATCTTTTCCTACGGCTAATACTACAGCACACATAATTAATGCCGTTGTTAAGTTATCTGCAATTGGAGAGATAAAGAAAGCTAAAATACCAGTTATCCAGAATAAAGCTCTATAGCTATAACCTTTTTGTACTAACCAGTCACGAAGGGAATTAAAAACATCACGCTCTAAAAGTGCGTTGATGTAAGTCATGGCAACTAATAAGAAGAAGAATAGTTCAGCATATTCAAGAAAATTATGACGAATTGCAACTTCGGCAGCATGAGGCATGCCATTAGAGCCATAATAAGCAGCGATTAAAATCCAAATAAGTCCAGCAGCAAGTAATACGGGTTTTGATTTTCTTAGATGTAATTGTTCTTCTAAAATCACCAGCGTATAAGCTAGAACAAAAATAGCAATAGCGGTATAGCCAATCCAATGACTAGTTAAATCAATACTCTGATGTGCTGCCTCTGATGCAAAAGCCATGCTTGGGAAAAGCACTGCTGATAACGCCAGTAAAACGTATACAAGTGGTTTCATGTTACTCTCTAAATGGACTGTAAAGTTATATGCGGATTTAGCGATTATTATTCGGCGTGAAGTCTAACAAATTTTGTACTTAATGACACAAAAAAGCCGTTGATTTCTATTAATTTGGTTGATAACAGCTATCAATTTGATTTATAACAAGCTTAGGGGAGGCTGTTCTTTTCATTTTGGACATTGCCACTTATCTGGAGAATCTCAAGCATTTGACTTTCCTCGAACTCAAGTTCTTAGGAAATAGCCAACATGAAAGACTGCCATTTAAGTTGAGACCTATAATCACTTTAGGCACTCATCTTGATATTTACTATCGCCAAGCTAAATTTAGTACTCAAGTATGAAAAGTGAATAAAAAGTGAATGAACCTCCTACATTTCTATAGCGCTTTCGTACTCTAAAGTAGATGGGATGCATATTTTCAAGCATCGATAGAAAAGCGATACATTAAGGCCAATTTGGTGACCTTAAACTTTAGATCAGTTTTGGGTATCAGTGAGGATAAAACCAATTCCCAAAATCGGTTTGGTTTTATCTCTAATATTTATAGGTGCTAAGGTTCCCTTTGTGCCTTGAGTTCAAATGGTGAATGCAACACACAAGTTAAATTTCTCTGTTGGTGTTTCATATTTGCATGCTAAATGGACATTCTCCACCTAAGTAGACAAACTCTGTCTATTACAAGACCAGACTATAAGAACTCTAATCGAGTTAACTTTTTACTTATGCCGAGTTGACGCAATGTATAAAATTCACCTGAAGTAAGGGGAGAGGTACTTATGAATTTGAACATGCTCTTAAAAGTTTGAAAATCTCAATTATGTCTGTTTTTTATTCACTTAATTTAACGCTGTTGATTTTTATACACTATACTGACGCCGGAGAATAAATACGCCACTGATAGCGTTGATAACTCAGAGCTATAATAACTATAAAAGGAATTCACGCATGATAAAACTCCCTCCATTAATTGTCACCGTTTGCGCAGGATTATTACTTTTAGCTTGTTCAACACCACCAAAAGAATTTGTTAAACAATCGATTACTGAAGAAAGTAAACCTCTATTTCAGAGCTATAGTGCTGAAGAGTTTTTCAAAACAACCACGGTATTTGGCTCATCAATTAATTCTGACGCGAGTGCTGTACTGATTAGCAATGATGAAACAGGTATATTTAATGCATTTAAAATGCCTCTTGATGGCTCACCGCCAATACAGTTAACCCATTCAACACTTGAGTCTATTTATGTTAAGAGTTGGTTTCCTCGGGATGATCGATTTCTTTATACCGCTGATAAAGGTGGTGATGAATTAGATCATTTGTATGTGAGGGAATTGTCGGGAGAAGTGACTGACTTAACTCCTGGAGATAAACTAAAAGCCTTCTTTGTAGGTTGGCACGAAGATGACAATCAGTTCTTTGTCGCTTCCAACGAAAGAGACCCCAAGTTTTTTGATGTATACCTCTATCAGGTCAATGATTATTCAAGGGAGCTCGTTTATCAAAACAATGCCGGATATTCAGTAGAAAGTATTAGCCCTAATGGTCAGTACATAGCGTTGAGTAAGACCAATTCTAATGCAGATTCCGACCTATACCTTGCTGATCTTAATGAGAAAAATTCTGTGACTGTATTAATAACTGAGCATCAAGGGGATATTGAGCACAGTGCCTATACTTTTACGCCCGACAGCAAACAGTTGATATATTCAACAGATGAATTTGGTGAGTTTAAGCAAGCTTGGGCTTATGACTTGAAAACAAAAAATAAATCGCTAAATTATGCTTCTGATTGGGATGTCAGGTTCACTTACTTTTCTGAAAATGGTCGTTACCAAGTGATAGGCGTCAATGCAGACGCCCAAACTAAGTTACAAATCATTGATTTAAAAACAAGACTACGATTAGCTCTACCGAACTTGCCAGGTGGAGATTTACGGGGGGTTAACTTTTCTGCCGATGCCAGCCAACTAGTATTTTATATTAATTCAGATACGTCACCATCTAATTTATATGTCCATAAATTAGGTTCAACTGGAGTTAAACGTTTAACCAACACAGGAAACCCTAATATTCTCGAAGATAATTTAGTGGAGGGAGAAGTTGTTCGCTTTAAAAGCTTTGACGGTTTAGAAATCCCCGGTATTTTGTATAAACCAAAACAGGCAGAATTCAACAAGGTTCCTGCTTTAGTATTTATACATGGTGGTCCAGGGGGACAAAGTCGCAAGGGATATTCGGCCTTAGTGCAACATTTAGTGAATAATGGCTATGCTATTTTTAAAGTAAATAATCGCGGTTCGAGTGGCTATGGCAAAACATTCTTTCACTTAGATGATAAGAAACACGGTGATCATGATTTAAAGGATGTGGTTTATAACAAATATTATTTGCAATCGTTGGATTGGGTCGATAAAGACAGAATTGGTGTTATTGGAGGCAGTTATGGCGGATATTTAACTATGGCGGCGATGGCATTTACAGACGAGTTTCAAGCAGGAGTCAATATATTTGGCGTCACTAATTGGGTGCGAACACTGGAAAGCATTCCTCCATACTGGGAAGCATTTAGGAAATCACTATATGATGAATTAGGCGATCCCAACACTGATAAAGAACGATTGCATAATATTTCTCCGGTTTTCTTTGGTCATCAAATCAAGAAACCTGTACTTGTTGTGCAAGGTAAAAATGATCCTAGAGTGTTAAAAATTGAAAGTGATGAAATGGTTGATTCCATCAGGAGTGGTGGTACTTACGTTGATTATTTGGTGTTTGATGATGAAGGCCACGGTTTTAGTAAGAAAGCTAATCGTATTGAAGCATCCAACAAGTACTTAAACTTTTTCAAAACACAATTGTAATCTTTGAACTTCACCATAGTATAAAAATTTTTAGGTAAAGGTCAGATTCAAGTTCTGACTTTGCCTAATATTAAATTCGCCCTAGAATGCGTACTCTTAAGTCATACCAATACAACTTCCTGACTGACGGCTATGGTGGCTTAGTTCGCTTCTGGCTTAACGACTCATTGACGAAAGTCATCATTAAAGACTCATGTTTTATCTATGGAGAACATCCGCTATCAGCAGACTGTTAACGTTCATGAGTGTTCCTGTTAAAGATTATATGCTTTTAGCGCATCATCATACTTATACAAACAGTAAATTGGCTATGTTAAATTACAAAGATGATATGCAAAAACAGTCTATAGATTAAAGCTTTCAGATGTCGAAGTTCAATGATAAAACCTTGGCAGCTAACTTGCTTTACTCCGGTAACATCCAGCGTTTTTTCCTGATATGTCAACTATTTTGATTGTCGATAAATACAAAAATATAAACGCTAAGATTGTGGCCCTACAAAGAAAAGAACCATCAATACCTATGCGAATATACTCCTTAATATTTATATTACTGTCACCTTAGATAATGAGTTTTGAATTTCATACGCTGGATGTTTTTCTTTGGGAGTTAAGTGCAGGATTAATGCCTTGGTCATAGGAACGGCCGAAGCAGGATTTTGACCTGTGATCAACCTTCCGTCTACAATTACATGTTCTTTACCTTTAGCTGCTGAGGTATAAATACCGCCGAGCGAAACAATTTTATCTTCTAATAAAAAAGGATAGTTATTTTTAGCCCAACGTCCCTCTTCGATGTTAGCTTTTGCTGTTAATTTCCTTCCTGAAATAAGACGCGAACCATTAGATAGTTTGACATTAATAAGTGCAGCTGGACCATGACAATCTGCTGAAATGATCCCGCCATTTTCATATATTTCTCGAGTCACCCTTTGTGCTTCTTGGTTTTCAACCAAATCAAACATAGGTCCCGCGCCACCTGCAAAATATACCGCTCTATATTGCCTTGATATTACCTGTTTTAGCTCAATTGACTGTTCAAGTTTTTCCGGCAACGAAGATTGCTTAAACCAGTTACTGTCCTTGCCCGACAGACGAGAACTACCACTGGCAATTCCCTTACCTCCTTTAGGACTAGCAATATCGATTTCAAATTCAGCTTGTTCTAACAATTTATATGGTTCAACAACTTCAGGCAACCAAAAGCCATGTTGATCACTCGAAATTATGATCAGCACCTTACCCTTAACCTCATTATCGTTTATCCCTTTAGCATTTGAACTGGTGGCAAAAGTAAAAACAAGCCAAAGTGGAAGGAGTATTTTTAGTATCAACTTATATTGTTTTAATTCTTTCATTAGTAATCCTCTTGTACAGTCATTGTTTATATTTCGATGACAAAGGTACTGATAATTAAGCTGGAAAAAATGAACAAAAAAGGATTAGTTAGGATTTAATAAGGAAAAACTTGTGACTTAATTATGACTTCACATAAAAATCATATAGTTACAATTAAATCCATCTCAAAAAAAGCTGACTCTTTTTGAAGGTTTTCATTAGTTATTTTGATTAAATACTTTATGATGATGCTAGCTAAAATATAACAACTAATAAATTTACAGTATTAATAGGATGTACTTTGCGTTATCTCGAATTTAATCACATTACGATAGATACTCAGAATCAATTACTGATCCGTGATGGTGAAAGCATTATCCTTGCACCTAAAGTTTATGACTTATTGATCTTCTTTTGTAAAAACCCAGCAAGAATAATAACCAAAGATGAGTTAATGGATGAAGTCTGGACAGGTACGTTAGTGACTGAAAATGCCATTAGTCGTACCCTAGTAAAAGTAAGAAAAGCATTAGGAGATGATCCTAAAAGCCCGCAATTTATCATTACCGTGCCGCGTAAAGGCTATAGAATGGTTACTGAATTTAATGGCAGTGATAAATGCCAATACAATGAGCAAAATACGACTGAGCAAACAAGTACAAACAAAGAAAACAATAATACGATAACAACTTCTTTCTCTTCACTTAATAGCACTAAAAACAAAAAACCAAAAACGTTATTTTCCTTGTTTGCGATCTCTTGCACATTATTAATAGTGGCAGTTTCCTTTTATTTTTCAATTCAACAGAATATCGAAATAATTGCCACTAAGCAGCTAAAGCCACTAACGAGAGAGATAGCTGACGAACAACATCCAAATGTCTCTCCAGATTTAAGTCAACTTGCCTATACCAAAGTAGTCAGGGGTAAACCAAGTTATATTAATATTGAAAACTTGTCAGATCATTCCAAAATGAGTGTCAGTCACCCAAGAGGAAAGTTATCTCGCCCAGTATGGTCGCCAACAGAGAGTAAAATTGCCTTTTTATATCAGCATAAACAGGTTTGTATTATTTTTTTAGCTGAACAAAAAGAAATTAAAAACAAAGATAACTGGCAAGAAATTACAGAATGTAGCGGCGAAAGTTGGCCTCATTTGGTTTTTTCACCTGATGGCCAGTATTTATACTTTAACGACCGACAATCAAAAGCTAATGGTTATCAAATTTTTCGTGTCGATTTGCTTAATAAACAAAAAGATATTATTAATCAGCCAATCACCAGTGGTCAGGGAAATTACGCTTTTGATATTTCCCCTGATGGTCAACGCTTAGTCATGCTAAACAGTGAGTTCACTTCTCAAACTCGTATTTATACACTAGATATCGCCCAAGCTAAATTGCAACTAACAGCAAAGTTACCTTACTTGATGGGCGCTGTCGTTTGGCATCATGACAATATGACACTGGTGCATCCTTCTCCTCACCCAGCTTATGAGTTATGGCAAAGTAATTTGGCCGGAGAAAAATTAGCAGTGGTTGTCAGTAATACCTCACGGGTCAAACAACTTTCGCGTATTAACAACAAGCAAGATTTTACGTTTGTTTCTTATTTAATAAACCGAGACATTCACTTTAAAGACTCAAATAAAGACAATCAGTCGATGAATTTAGATAACTCTTCGGTAATGGATTATCTGCCTGCGCTTGCTAATAATAGTGGTCAATATGCTTTTGTTTCCAAACGTTCAACTACAGCAGAAGTTTATTTAGCACCATTACCTACTGAGAATAAGCGTGTCGCTACGAGTAAACAGCTAACATTTTTTAATGCCCCGATGAGACTCTATCAATTGTTATTTTCACCTGATGACAGTCAACTTATGGTTTTAGCTGACAATCAAATCGTTATTGTTGATATAGATAAAGGCGAGGTAAATAAACTGGCTTTAGGTAATAGAGCTATTAGCGGTATCAGTTGGCAGGATCAACACACCTTATTATTCTCGACTATTCGCAATAATGATTGGCAATTAATGCAGTACAACATCGCAACTAAAATACTCACAGCGATGCCAAATGGTTATCAGGGAGGTCTATATGATCACAAAAATCAGAACTTTTACTTTTTAGCCGATGAAAGCAATGAAGTGATGAAATTGAATGATTTAACACAAGCCCCTCAATCAACAGGATTAATTTGTGACCCAGGCTTTATAAACCGCCAGCTGAATTTAACATTAACACCTAATGGCTTAGTTTGTTTATCTGATGTTAACAATAATATAGAAGAACTTAAGTACTATTCGTTTGCTGATAAGTCGATCTCCCCATGGCAAAAATTGCCAACATCGTTTGATTATCAAATAAATGATAAAGGTGTTATTTTCACTCAGTTGAAACAATCTGTGGCTGATATTATGCAAACAAAAAGTAATTAACGAGTAATACCCACCAAGCACTTAACTACATGACATAACAAAATATAATGTAACCCTTTGTTTATATGCTAATAAATTTGTGACCACTTAGATGGTCACAACTTATTCCAAACTAATCACTTCTTTATCCCGCTTTGTTCCTTTCTTTAATAGCTATTTGCTTAACACTGGCACCACATTGTTAAGCAGGAGTTATTATGGACAAGCCCATCAGCAACAAAATAAAAAAAACCAACTACCGTAACTATTTATTGTTTACGTTAACTATTTGTATAGCAGCCGCTGTACTTACCATTGCCAAATCAAGTATTGATACAGGAAAAACGTATAACGTTGAGAAACAAAACTTAGTCCTAGATACCGTAAAACAATCAACGTTTACTGAATTTTTACCTTTGCGTGGTTTAGTACAACCCGAAGAAACAATTTTTATAGATACTATTGATGGGGGACGTGTTGAGGAAGTTTTTGTTCAAGAAGGCGCATTGGTTAAACAAGGTCAAGCAATTCTCAAATTAAGTAATACTAATTTACAACTGAATGTTCTAGCACGAGAAGCTGAAGTGTCAGAGCAAATCAATAATATGCGCAATACACGTTTAGCATTAGAACAAAATCAATTATCGCTTAAGCGAGATGTAATTGAACTCGATTTTTCAGTACTACGTTTACAAAAAGATTTTAATCGCCATAAAGCCTTAATCGAAAAAAATATAATTTCACAACAAGCTTTTGAACGAGTAGAAGATGAATTAGCTTTTCAAATTAAATATCGAGAAACAGTTAAAGAAAGCCAAGAAAAAGAAGCCATATTACAAAGCCAACAATTAGCGCAACTTGAACAAAGTATCCAAACACTACAAAGCAACCTCGCTATTTCTCGATCCAGTTTAGATAAGTTAATTATTCGAGCCCCAAAAGCTGGGCAGTTAACATTTTTAGATGCCAGAGTCGGTGAGTCAAAACGTGATGGCGAAAGGTTAGGTCAAGTGGATTTAATTGACCAATATAAAGTCAGTGCACAAGTAGATGAGTTTTATGTTAGCCGTGTTGCCAAAGGACAAATTGCGTCTTTTGAATCAGGCCAAAAAAGTTATCAGTTAATCGTTAGTAAAGTTTATCCCGGTATAAATAACGGCACCTTTAAAGTTGATTTCAAATTACAAAGCCAACAAATTGCTCAAACGTTACGCCTTGGTCAAAGTTTACAAATGAAGTTTAACTTGTCATCAAGTGAGTCAAAACTGCTACTCGCCAATGGAGGATTTATACAGAGTAGTGCTGGAAGTTGGGCATTTGTAGTTGACCCCTCTGGTGCGACCGCTAGTAAGCGCACTATTCGTTTAGGTCGAAAAAACCCACAAAGTATTGAAGTTATTTCTGGTTTGCTGGCCGGTGATCGCGTGATCACTTCTTCCTACGCCAGCTTTGCTGATGCACAGCAACTTAATCTTAGTAACTAAACACGTATAAAAAAACGAATTTTAAAATCAAATAACTATGGTCGGTCGACAAAAGTCGGTCGAAAACAATACACATATACCCAAAGGAATTATTATGATCACATTAAATAATATCAGCCGCTCATTTATCGGCGATGAAGTAGAAACGGTCGCTATTGACGACATGAGCTTGACCATAAAAAAAGGCGAATTCTTGTCAATATTAGGACCGTCGGGCTGCGGTAAGTCAACCTTACTTAATGTACTTGGTATGTTAGACCATATCGACCAAGGGCAGTTTACGTTTTTGAAAACCAATGTAGGGCAATCAACTGAAAGCCAGCGCGCACAATTAAGAAAACAACATATCGGTTTTATTTTCCAGAGTTTTAATTTAATTGATGAATTAACTGTTGAGCAAAACATAGAGTTACCGCTTTATTATCACAAAGTGGCAAAGGCTGAACGAAAACGTTTAGTTGATGAAGTATTACATCGTGTTGATATTGCTCATCGTCGTAACCATTTACCCGCGAAATTATCAGGCGGACAGCAACAACGTGTTGCTATTGCGCGCGCTATTGTTACTCAACCAGACCTAATTCTAGCCGACGAACCAACAGGGAATTTAGACTCAAAAAACTCGATACAGATAATGGAATTACTCCAGCAACTAAACCAAGAAGGGTCAACCATTGTTATGGTGACTCATGCACCTGAACATGTAAATTATGGTACGCGTGTTATTGAGTTGCTCGATGGAAATATTTGCAAAGACAATCAAATAAGCTCTCAAATTGAGCTAACTACTGCGGAGGTGTCATGTGCTTAAATTATTATTAATTGTTGCGTGGCGCAACTTCAGCCGCGATAAAGTAACCAGTGCGATTCAATTAGTTGGACTGATTATCGGTATTGCCTGTTTTATCTTAATTCAACAATATGTTGACCAACAAAAAAGTTATAACCAGCAATTTACAGACGCTGAGTCTATTTATCGTGTTAACTTACAACGTGATGATAATAGAGCACAAGCTTTGACTACGTTGGCGCTAGCTGAAGGACTTGATAGTAACTTTAGTCAAGTAGACTCTGTTACTCGAGTATCACGTAGTAATATTTCAGTTAAACATCAACAAAATGTATTTTCGGAGCGTGGTCTCTATGTCGATAGTAATTATTTTGATTTCTTCGACTTTGAATTGATCGAAGGTGATATTCACACAGCACTTGATGCTCCAGATAGTCTCGTTTTACACGAAGCATTGGCCATTAAGTATTTCGCGCGCAGTAGCGGTGTTATAGGTAGTCGCTTAACCATTAATGGTAAAGAGCATCAAGTCACTGCTGTCGTGAAAAAAACTACGACGGCTAGCACTATGCCTGCCACACTATTGATACCAATCAAAAATTTCTATGAACAATTGCCTGCAGTCGATTGGGCCGAACGCTGGAATTACGCAGCGACAGTGACCTTTGCTAAGATAACAGACACAACAAATATACAAACAGTCGCTAGCGATGTTAGTCGTTATTACGATAACCGGACAAAAGGTTTATCGTCTTATAAAAAACGTCAGATCACTTTCGAACCTTTGCGCGAGCTTTATTTAAACAACAACGTAGCTTATAGCTTAATACCACCAGGCAGTGCTGCCATGGTCAATGTATTCAGTATTATTTCATACATGATTTTAGTACTTGCTTGTGTCAACTTTACTAACTTATCAACAGCAGCCGCCATGCGCCGTGGTAAAGACGTTGGTGTACGTAAAGCACTAGGTGCGAGTAAAGGGCAATTAGTAACGCAATACTTAGTTGAAACAGTGTTATTAACAGCAATCGCTACACTACTTTCCTTAGTCGTTATAACGTTATGTTTACCTACATTTAATCAACTGATGAACGTCGAAATAAGTTTGACATACTCGATGCTTTTTATCACACAAATAAGCGGACTAACGCTTTTGGTCGGTATGGTATCAGGGAGTTATCCAGCATTTTTCTTAAGTAACTTATCTCCTGCGCATGTATTAAAAGGTTTAGTGACAACATCAAAGTCAGGTGTGCTCTTACGCCGATCTCTGATCATTATACAATTTGCGATTGCCGCATTTTTAGTAGTCACTAGTTTAGTTGTAAATTGGCAAATGCAGTTTATTAAAGACATGCCACAAGGTTTTGACAGAGAAAATGTACTGATCGTTAGTTATGGTGAAAAAATATATCCTGCTTTTAAGAACCAAGTCGAACGTCACCCGGATGTTATTTCAGCTTCGATGTCACACACAGTGCCAACAAAATCAACGCGTACTTCAAACACTGTAAGACGACTTGAGGATATGACGACAGAGATTTGGACAGGTAACAATCCTGTTCATTATGATTTCTTTTCAACCTTTGGCATTACGATTTTAGCAGGGCGTGATTTCTCTACTGCTTATGTAAATGATACTTATCAAGAAAATAAAGATGACTGGCAAAGTTCAACGGGGAAATTGATCATTAATCAAACCTTAGCCACGACACTCGGTTGGAGCCCCGAAGAAGCTGTGGGGAAAATGTTGACCTTAGGTGGCGGCAACGAAGGATTACACAATCATCAAATTATCGCAGTAGTTGAAGATACCCATTATGTTAATGCTAAAAATGTTGTTCCGCCGATGACCTATATATTATCTGCTAAACCAGAACAACGCCCTTTACGTTGGGTCTCTATTCGCTTAAAAGCAGGTGCCAGCTTACAAACAGTCAAAGATCTTGAAAAAATATGGTTGGGCTTAGATGGTAAGTTAGCTTTTAAATATAACTGGTTGTCAGACTTATTTTCAGCCTCATATCGCAATGAAAACCAACAAACAAATTTACTCAATATCTTTACGTTAATTGCAATTACAGTAACGGCTATTGGCTTATTTGGCTTGGCTGCTTTTAATACCCAACGACGTATTAAAGAAATTGCCATACGAAAAATACTCGGAGCAAGCACTGCCCAGTTATGCTTTATGTTAGTAAACCAATTTTCAAGTTTAGTATTACTCGCTAACCTTCTCGCTCTACCCTTGGCTTACCTACTAATACAAGACTGGCTAAATGGTTTTATTTATCGTATTGCTATGCCTTACAGCGCCTTTTTACTTAGTGCGTTATTTTGTTTAGTTATTGCCTATGTCACTGTAATGGCAGTCGCATTTAAAGCGGCAACAGCCAAACCCGTTGATTCACTTACCTGCGAATAGTCACTATTTTAAGTTCTAAGCTAAAGCTTTTGGTATGCCCAAAAGCTTTAGCCAAAACAAGTGCCCTTTAAAAAAACACATGGTATTCAAATGATTAATATAAAAAAATCTAACATAATTAAAAATATAAAAACGGCTGTTATTTTAATCACATTATCTATTTCTCCACTAACGGTATTTGCTAATAGCGCTGTAGTCACAGATCTAAATGAACCACTCGTTATTGCGAAAAAATATAATTTTCAGTCAAAAAGGCTTGGCGAAGACCGTACTTTCTATGTGCATTTACCTGATAACTACCCACTATCAGGCAAAACATATCCCGTATTATATATTCCTGATGCTCAAAATAAGATGCAAAAAACAGCTGCTATCACTGATGATTTAACAACTTTTGGTAAACGTATTCCGGCGATGATTGTGGTTGGTATTGAAACCAATAAAAACCGTAAAGCCGACTTAAGCACTTTTGATAGTTCAATAACCTTTCTAAATTTTATTACCCAAGAGCTTAAGCCTTACATAAATGAGCATTATCAAACAAGTGGTGAAAATTTATTAATGGGTAGCTCGATGGGAGGAGAGTTTGTATTACGTGCTTTATTAGAGCAGCCAAATCAATTTAATGGATACTTTTCTATAAGCCCAAGTGTTTATTACAGTGATTTTACGTTAGTTGATAAAGCGATACAAATTTCAAATAAAAAACAAGTTATCAACAAGAAACTTTATTTAAGCGTTGCTAATGAGGGCTGGAATCAAGGGGTAGACACGCTAGTTTATCATTTGAAAAAGCATCCTATTCAAGGATTAGAATGGCAGTTTGATAAGTTAGAACACGAGTCACATGGCTCCATTTCATTTAGAAAAAGCTATACCGATTTACAAGATTATTATCAAGGGTGGGCAGCACCCCATTTTAAAAACATTCAAGACTTTGAAACGCAAGGAGCCATAGAGGGTTTACTGAGATTATATGCTAAACGATCCCCATCAGTTATTCCTGTGAGTTTACTTGACCACATAGCGATATTGTATCTTGATGAACAACAAGCTGACAACGCTATTGAGTTATCCTTGTTGGCTGTCAAGGAACACCCTACATCTGGTAGAGTGTGGAGAAACTTGGCTTTCATTTATGAAAAACTATCAATGCAAAATGAAGCATTAGCAGCTTTAGAGCAAGCATTGAGCACAGCAATTTTAAATAAGCATCGTGCACGCAGTATTGCCTCACATAAAAAAGCTTTGACTGAGTTTAAAGCTAAACAAGGGTAATATCTGGCTGTTGCACGCTCAAAAAGCAGACTATCATTACGTCTACTTGTTATTAAACCAAGACTAATTAAGTATTCGTATATAATGCTTATTAATCTCCACTTTCGTATCTAAGTAATACTTATCAAGGATGATTTTACTCATAAATAATGACCGCTTTAGGTTCAGTTGATTTTAACTCAGTAGTTATTCATGCCAGTTTTGAGATGAAATTGATATTAAGTTCTATTTCACAAAAGGGGCGATTGCGCCATAGATTATATAATCTAAATAACCTCCTATCTCGCAATAGGGCACAAAACGCCCTAGAAAATTTACCACGACACACAAAAAAGGCCACCATTTAGGTAGCCTCCTCATATTGCGTATTACGTTAAAACGATTACTCGTAATCAGTAGCGTAAGTTTCTTCATAAGTGTGAGAGTAAAGCTCAAACAAATTGCCAAATGGGTCTTCTAAGTAGACCATTTGAGCTTGTTTGCTATCGTCTTCTGGATGGTAGCGCATAATGTCCATACGCACTTTACCACCATATTGCTCAGTACGCGCAATAACACCTTTGAAGTCATCTGTTTGAAGACAGAAATGGAAGATACCAAGGCGTGAGAAATCAACTTCGTGACGCTCTTGACGCTCTTTCATTTCAAACATTTCAACACCAATGCCGTCAGACGTTACTAAGTGCGCAATGTTAAAGCCTTTAAAGCCTTCACCAAAAACTGCCACACACATTCTGCCAATGGCAGTTTCACGCTCTTCTTTTACCTTAGTGTTACCCATTACAACTTTTAGGTTAAGCGCTTTAGTATAAAATTCAACAGCTTTATCCATATCGCCAACCATGATACCTACGTGATTCATTTTCATAATTTACTCCAAAAATTCTATTGATTAATTCGTAATTCGTTTCGATGAGGTAATACTACGCTGAATGGTACATAACTAAAAATTATCAAATATTATTGATTTGATAACAAAACGTAATGATTTATGTGGTCGAAATTTATTGAAATGAAATAATGAATGCAGGATTATTCAAATACACTGTAACTTTTTGCGTGGTGAAAACACAAAATAATTTGATTGTCAGCTTGGAATAGCCAAATATAATTAGTGCTATTACTAAGTAAATTAGGCCACTTATTTTTAGTTTCTAAGTCGTAATGGGGCGTTTTCGCCATAGATTATATAATCTAATATAACCTCCTATCTCGCAATGGGGCACAAAGCGCCTTATAACTTTGTACTCTTTATTTGTTGAACTGCTCCATTTAGGGTAGTTCCTCCCAAATGAGTTATAGGAAAAGGCGCGATTCTATTCTCTTACCAGAAAGAGATAAACTATCCAGTTCAAATCAATATTTTTTTGGGGTAAGGATTTCATTCTTCCAATACTCTCCTATACTTTTACATGCAAACAATTAAGTAAAGTGAGATGTTCAAATGACTAAAGAAAAAACAACTACATGTTCGTGTGATGGCGGCTCTATTGAATGTTCTGGTGATTCCTGCGGTTGTCACTGCAATTCGGAGCGATGCATCTTTACTTGTGGCGACACCCTTAATACAGGTTTCTCATCTAATGTAACTCTAATGGTCACAAAACGTGATGACACTAAGCCTGATCGTAATAAAGATAAATTAAAAGTACGATCAAATGGGCTACCTCTTGGTCAAGTTGCACTAATGCTTAATAAGGACTACGTCGGAGAGGTGCTTGTACCTATAGGTCGTATAGATGAAATTACCACACTCGAAATAAAAGGTTCACTTGAAGAAATTTGTTACAGACTAGGTTTTACTCTTCAGCCCAAAACTAAAGCTTGATCCAGTCAATTAAACTCATATACGCGAACTACCAAAAGTGGCGCCACTTTTGGTATACGACTTCGGTTAGCCAGTGATGCTAAGCGTTAATACAGTATCTTCCAAATTAATTTCTAAGTCGGTTAGGTGGCGTTAGCGCCTTGGAAATAATGCTTTATTTCATCTGAATTTTTTAAAAAGATCAATGACATCTTTGGTGGCACAACGGACTATTTATTAAGATAAAATCTTGTTTGAATTATGGCGTCTTTGTGGTAAAAGTGGTTATGTCTCGATAGTGGCATAAGTTAATCTTAGAAAATCATACAAAAAACATCATAAAATGATTATGGTTTTACTTCTTCTGCGTGCGCATTGAAAACATTAGCTACAAAGTATTTGTGATTTGTTTTCTAATGAATGATTTGTGTCGTATTACTAAGAAGTATCAGTAATATCCAAGCCCTGACTAAAAATAATAACATTTACTTTATAATGCTTTGAAGTTATGTGATATTAATCATTAATTAAATGAAGTTTATGGGGCGGGAATTACTAATAAATCGCCATATTATACTGTAAGCTCTTTCAAAGGTTTAACATGAAACGTAGACAATTTATTAAAACCTCAATTGCAATTGGTGGAACCATTGCGAGTGTTAGTGGTGGAGCATATCTGTTAATTGATGAAACTAATAAATTTGATCTTAAGATCTCATCAGCTTTAAATAAATTAGAACTTTTATCAGACAAAAACCTTGTGCAAACAGGGAAGTGGGAACTATATAAAATATTTACACATTGTGCACAAAGTGTAGAGTATTCAATGTCTAAATTCCCAGAACATAAATCTAGTTTTTTTAAGAATACAATTGGAAAATTAGCATTTTCACTTTTTTCATCTAAAGGAAAAATGACTCATAGTTTAAGCGAGCCTATTCCTGGCTCGCCTTTAATTGACTCAACTTTGGATACAACAGAGGCATTGAATCATTTAAAAAAATCATTGACTGATTTTGATAATTATAAAGGGGAACTAGCGCCGCATTTTGCGTATGGTGAATTAACAAAAAGTGATTATGAAATAGCGCATGTTATGCATTTATATAACCACCTTCAAGAAGTAAAGAGCATACAATTTACTCAAACGGATGCCTAAAAGTTGGTTAACGCTCGTTACTCGCAATTTGAGCGCACTATTTATCGCCGCTTAGCAAAGCGTTACCGATACAAAAACTAATCCAAATTTCACATTATAAATAATTATTAATGTCTATATCGTGGCAAAAGTGACGGTTAAAGAAAATCCCTCAAACGTCGTAGTTTTTTAGCATCAATAAATATTGGTGCTAATGTTCCCTTGGTGCGCTAAGCGGAAGTTAGCTTCAA
>OJBB01000240.1_pt1 | contig 21062 bp, 18 predicted proteins | sample 1590401 | NCBI WGS metagenome assembly OJBB01 (sample SAMN05416789, study PRJEB24817) | seawater metagenome | isolation source: Sea water | place: Canada:Atlantic | collected 2013-07 | reverse complement strand
GAGATTCGCCTTAGTCTCGTGGGCTCGGAGATGTGTATAAGAGACAGGGATAATAACGCTCACTTTAGGTCGCGCTATTGCCGCTTTGCTTGGGTTGCTTGTATTATTGCTATCTACCTGCATGGTTTTATCTCTCACTCACTGCTAATACATTGCGCCATGCACTTAACACTTGGCGCTGACCATAGCTTGACAGCGCATCATGCATCACTTTGGTTCGGTCTTGGTAAATAGAATTCAGATATGCTTCAGAAATGACCTTAGGATCGTAAATACTCACAAAACCATGCTGCTTAGATTTTGCTAGGCCAAATCGACTCGAGTTCGTTAACACATTACAGCCTTCCCCAATAGCGTGGTAAAATGAGCCAGAGCTAATCATGGTATTATCAGCATGCGGTAACAGCACAAACTTAGTATTTTTCAGTACATCGTTTAGCTCTTCATCTGACAAAAACACATTGTCCCAAACCACGTTCAAGCCCAACTGGGTAATTTTATTCAGTAAGAACGATTGATATTCCGTATCAGTGCACCGCCCGGCTATTTTTAGGGGAATGTGCTTCGGCCAGGTATCTAAAATCTGATGTAAATTTTTATACTTTTTCACCGCTCCAAAAAACACAACCAAATTACTTTTCTGTGGCTCAAGGCTCTCTGGCTGTTCAATTTGAGCCTGCAACTCACTATCTTTTTTATATAAGGGATGTAATAGCGAAGGGGAAGAATAATAGCCTTCTAAGGGTATTGCTTTTACACTCATCAACTTATAAAGCCAGCATAAAAAACGATAACGATAATTATGTTTTGAACCATTATGAGGTTGAAAATTATGCCTAACCCAGACAACTTTTTCGGCAAATAACCCAGAAAAAATGATAAGAGCGATAATTTTGAAAAAGTATTGAAAAACAGTACGGTATGTTCTGCCATATACTCGGTCTTCTACCCAATGAAGCACTACGGTAGCGTCTTTTTTCCTACGTAGTAAATCAGTTATGAAGGCCCGATTAACGGGTTTCACTTCATAACCTAATTCACGCAATGCTTGTCTATTCAGTTCCAAGAACTCATTCTGGCTTCTGGAAGGATAAAGGTATAATTTCATAAACTCCTGCTTACCTAGTTCATCCATTTTAAGCGGACGCCTTTCCTTTACCCATTAATTTTGGCAGTAATCGTCGCATAACCAAGGCATTCCAAGTGGCAACTAAGCCAGCTTCTTTTACCGAAATATTGATCCATTGCCATTTATTGCTTTTATCACCTATGAAACTCAGTACCTGTTCGGATACCCGTTCGCTATAGGCATGGGAGCCAAGAAACGCCCGATGCTTTTTAAACGCTTTTAGCCTTGGATACACCTTCTCAATAGGCATATTTTTCACTTCAGTAGAGATACTCACATGACCACGGCGATAGTTATATATAGGCTTAGGAATATTGACAAATTTTGCCCCCTCAAGGGTGATTCGTACAAAGAAGTCCCAATCTTGGCTATTCTTTAATTCCACATCAAATTTAAGCTTTTTAGCCAGCTCAGCTTTACAGGTTACACCGCTCATACCGCAAAATTTGTTGCCATTTTTTATCACTTCTTGAGTGATATCTACAATCGGGTTTATGCGTGTTTTCTCAGGGTTTTCTAAAAACCGAAAACCACAGGTTACAGCATCGGCAGTTTGCAGGGCAGCAAGATGTTGCTCAAGGTAATCTTCGTCCCATACATCATCATCATCCAGAAAAGCGATTACATCACCGGTGGCGAGCTCTACGCCCGTATTTCTGGCTACATTCGCCCCTGATGGCGCTTTTAATTTAATGTATTGAAAACTGTTACGATCAAATTTATCTAAAACAGGCTGGTAATCTTCAGATGAAAAGTCATCAATGACTAATACTTCTTTAGGCTTCACTGTTTGGCTAAGCACACCTTTGAGTGACTCTAATAGATAATCAGGTCGATTGTACGTCGTGATAACGACAGTGAAACTGTATTCTTTCATAAATATACTCAATTCAAATTAGCTCAAAATCGTGGGCTTTAGGCTTATCGACGATTTATCCTTTAGATTTTACCATGCGATCAATTACGCTTTTGTATTGCAGTGCAATGGCCGCCCAACTAAATTTACTGGCTTGCTCTATGGTTCTAGTCTGCCAATCTGTGCTTAACGCCAACGAGAGAGACTCAGCGTATTGAGTACTATCTTCAACGTTACATACAATTCCGGCGTTACCAATAATTGTGCGACGCATTGTGTCGTCAGGTGCAACCACAGGGGTTCCGCTGGCTAGCGCTTCAAGGTAAACGCGCCCGAAGGGCTCGTTAGCTGATGGTAATGTGAAAAGATCGACGCTACGGTACAGCTTAGGCATTTCATCAAACGACAGAGACATTTGCTTGAAGCGTTTTTTACCTAAAAGCTCTTCCCCGAGCGCGATATAGTAATCTTTGTCTACCCCGTCACCACAGAGTATTAAACTCGCTTCAGGCACCTGAGCCATGGCTTTAATCGCCAGTTCCATGCGCTTGTGATTCTTGCGGTTTAATGTACCTACACACAAAACTAATTTGCCTGAGAGTTGAAAATCAAAGGTATCGCCTGTGGCGGCGAAACGACTTAAATCAACTCCGTTTGGTATTGCGCTTACTGGCTGCCCCGGGTACCAACGATTGACTGTGTCCACGGTATCTTGGTTAAAAACGACGAGATGATCAGGCTTGAATTTCATGTTGCGTTTTAATACATGGCCATCGCTAAGCAACCCTGCCCGTTCCGTATACAAAATCTTGCTACCAATAAGGCGTTTCAAAACCCACGCAATAGCGAGGCCACCGTAATCATTATTTGGATACACAATATCAGGCTTCGATTTCAGTAAATGAAATAGATAAGGGAAGAAGCTGGTTGCCGCTTCGATTACCATGCCAGGGTAACCAAATGCTTTGCGAAATAACCCGCCAATATAAGTTGTAGCAAGCCAGTTAGCAGAACGGCCTCTTGGCACACATGGCAAAACGACACTTACCGTGCCAACTTCTTCACCACATAGCAGTTCTACTTCATAATGTGCAGCTAGGTGCTCTGCCATTTCATAAGCGCTAATTTGTGAGCCACCGTTCCAGCTCACGCCACATTCTGGGTGAATAACAGCGACTTTAATCGGTTTGCGAGGCTCGGGTTTTGCGCTCATGATTTTCTTACCACTTGATTTAGCATACCAGTGGTATTGATGGCAATTTGGTCCCAATCATACTTCTGTAAAATGTCACTTTTTGCAGCCTTGGGGATCTCAGCTCCTAGCTTTTTAGCCAAATCGGCGTGGTCGCCTACTTTAAAATAGTTTTCGGCATCCAATTCAATATCTAGATTTGGCATGATATTGCTTAGTAACACAGGCGTATCAGCGCTGATTGCTTCAAGTGCGACAATCGGCAGCCCTTCGTGATAAGAAGGTAATACAAACAATTTGGCAAATTTATACAGCGCTTTTAGTTGAGCGCCCTCTCGCCGCCCTGCAAATATTACTCGGTCAGATGACTTACTGAGTAAGTCACGTGAATATTCGTCTTGGTGGTCTGTACTACCCACTATCACCAATTTCTGCGGTATATCAGTCATTAAATATGCTTGCACTAGATCGTGAAAGCCTTTTTCAGGCACTAAGCGGCCTACAGTCACGATGTAGCTCTGTTCTGCTATCGCTAAGCCAGTGGCCTGTAAATCGTTAAGTGTCACATTGGTATCAAAATCGGCTATCGCCCCGTTTGGCACAAATGCTATTTTATGTGCTTGCTTGGGGTTTTCCTGCTGTAATCGGTCTGTTAATGATTTGCCGACCACTAAGACTTTATTGGCAAACTTGTTAGCCATCCATTCACCGGTTTTTAATAGTCCTTTAGCTAGGGCGTTCCATTTTTGCCTGTCGTAGTCTGCACCATGGTGGGTCACAACCACTTTCATACCTAACAATCGTGCCAGTGGAGTAAACAGCGCTGGGCCTATGGCATGTAAATGAATTACATCGGGGTGCACAAAAATGCGCGCATAAAAAATGGCGACAAAAGTATGTAAGAAAGTTTCTAAAAACTTATGACGCATCGCCCATACGGGGATCACTTTAACCCCTTTGAATGCGTATTCATCTTTTTGCACATAAGGCGAACGAGCTAATACCGTCACCTCAACACCTTGCGTCACTAGCCTTGGGTAAAGTTGCTGACAATGGGACTCTATTCCCCCCATTACCTTTGGTATTCCGCGTAATCCTATTGCACACAATTTCATTTTACTTGTACCCTAAAATTTTTCTTAAATGTATTTCTTACTAATATTAACTTCAAATTGTGTCTGCTGGTGGTGACGGTATCTTAACTTCGCGCCCCAGGGTCGATGGTGTTTCACTAGCATGTGGGCCGTGCCCTTTAGCAAAAATAGCGCCCGCTATTAAGGCGTAACAAATTAACCCCTCGATATTCCACAATGGCATAGTGGAAAGGCTCATTACCATAATGCCCAAGACCGAAAAGAATAACTTTTGACCCAAAACTTTAGAACGATGTTTTAGAGCGCTTATAAGCAAGTAAATATTAATTGCTAAGAAAGCAGTTATGCCCAAGTAGCCGTACTCATAAATATAAGAAACATAAGCATTGTGAGCGTAGTGCTTGAAAAGTCCATCCCAGTGTTCAGGCCCTAACCCAACCCACTGGTTTAACCAATCTGAATTGAAAAAGGCGTACAAGTATTGACTCCATAGATACATGCGAGAAGAAAAAATATCTTGATCTGCATCTGAGTAGTACATGGGGGCTTTAATTAAATCGCTGAAATTAGTCACTACGAGCGTAATATCACTGAATCGCTCAGCTAAACTAGATGATATTAATAACCCAATGGCGATAAGCGGTACCGCAGCGGCGGCTAAAATAGGCAACTTGTACTTTGATTCGAAACGTTCGCTGAGCATGGTCAGTATAAAAATTAATACCACAGGCAACACAGCCAACATGGAGGTACGGTAATTGACTAAGACTAAAAGAAATACTGATATAAAAAACAGTGGCGCATGAAAACGAATAGTTTTTCGCTCTAACCAGCCCAACACCAAAATGAACCCAACAATAATCATTGAAAATGCTGCTTCGTGATTATACCCACCAATATAACTGGCTGAGCCATCCCCTTCAGTTGCTTTAACCTCACCGAGTAAGATAGATAATACTTGTAATGAAACTGGCAAAAGGAACGGAGCTAACAGCGCTTTGAATACGACTTTCGTCGGTTGCATACGTAGAGATAGAAAAACCGCCGCACTGAGCACAAAAAAGTAGCCCCATTTTACCAAGACATTGATTAAGCCTTTGACTTCACTGTTCACTAAGCCACTTATAATAATGATGGCAAAAAACGCATAAAAAACAATATATTGGCGTAACCTAAATGTCAGGTTTGGCAACAGCAACACGCCAAGAAGCACAACAGAAATTGAGCCCAACGCATTCAGTGAAAAACCAGCAACGAAGGGATCATAGGTAATTTGATGAAACGCCGATAGGGTGTAACGTAGCCATAGAGCTAGCACAACAAAAATGAGGTATTTATTTTTTAAATTTTTGCATGTTTTAAATACGAAAACAGCACAAATAATTGCCATGACAACTTTTACAATTTCAAACATGAGTATTTATTTCCTTCGCTCAAGGAATACTTTGTCAGTTATGTCGCTGAAACAACGCTGCATGTGTTCATATGAAAAATCTTTCGCTCTACGTTCGCTCTTCTTTTGATATAGCTCTACAACGTTGCTCCCTTCCATGGCCGACATCGCGCCTTCCAGTGCATCTACATCATTCACTTTACACAAAATACCGTGCTCTGCAGTTAAAAAACTATCAGTTTGTGTATTGTTGTCACCAGTGAGTATCTCCGCAGGGCCTGACTGGCAATTGGTCGCGACCACAGGTTTGCCTAAACACATGGCTTCAGCAATACCATTGGGAAATCCTTCCGCATTCGATGCAGACACTAAGTAATCAGCATTAGCAAGGTAAGGATACGGGTTTTCACGAAAACCAAGTAGATGCACTTTGGTTTCAATGCCCAGCTCTTTTGCCAGGGTCTTAAGACCTGTTAATTCAGGGCCCTGGCCCAAAATAACTAAATCACGTGAGCTTGTACTTTTCGCAAACGCTTTTATCAACAAGGAAAAGTTTTTGTTAGGGACCAAGCGCCCAATACCAATTAAATACGGCTTTTTAGGTAAATCATTTGTAGGCGCTTGAGATTTTTCAAACAAAGTATTTTGATCATAGGCATTGTACATCACAGTGCACTTTTCTTTTGGCACGCTGTAGTTATCGACCAAGTCTTGCATCACCCCTTGTGAAACTGGCACAACACTCGTTGCTTCAGGATAAATCATTCTGATCATGAACTTGCTGATAAAACCAGTGCGCGCTGTCGCAAAATGGCTACTAGTGTTTACTCTTTCACTGATAATGCTGGGAATGTTCTGACGATTACCTATGAGGGTACTAATAAGATTACTTCGGGTTAAAAAGCTCACGAGCAAATCTGGTTTGTTCATTTTAACCCAATGGCTAAGCTGACGGTAACTGGAGATAAGCTTACCATTAGCATCTAAGGTGACTTTTTCAACGTAATTTGGGCATTGTTGCTCTTCAGGCAAAGCATCGAGCAGAATTAAGTAAACTTTACAGCCATTGGCGGTAAAGTTGTTTTGCATTGTGCGCAACAGGTTGCAAATTACGCGTTCTGCCCCGCCACCTTCAAGTGAGTTAATCACAAAGGCGATAGTTTTATTACTGTAATTCAACATTCAACGCTACATCTCTAAAAATTCAAAATCCATATTGCTTTACGTGGCAGCAATGTCTAATTACGGTGTTTTTCATTGTCACAGTCTTCGCTCTGCTGCGCTGGAATTTACGCCAAACGAAGTATTTACTGTGCTTAGCGTAATTTAACACACTAAAATTGAGCGCTAACAAGTACCTTAGAGCTAACGAATACCTTAGATAAGTTAAGCAAGCTTAATACCAACATAACATTGCTTTCAAAAATATCTCTCGGCGCTAAAACGGGTCAAGAATGCTTTGCCAATGCCAAATGGGTTAACGTACTATCCGTATAAATCGCTAACTTATTGTGATTGCACTATTAATAGCGTTTACACTAAGTGAAACAAGCTTACGCTGTCAGCATTTAATTATTATGACATGAGTGATAAGGCATTGTCGCGCTGACTATTAAGGTTACTACCAATTCCATTAATTATTTAACCACTCAGCGTAAATTTAATGGAATTGGTATAATTACTATTTTGCATTACCCCACTGGCAATATTCAGTGGTTACAGGGTTTTCATTTCGTTCATGCGTTTTATTTGGTATTTCATTACGGCAGTGTCGATAGTATTTATGTTGCGCGCGATAGCAGACAGCAACATTGTATTTAACGATGCGCTGTTTAATAAAATTAAAAATCAATATGATGACGATGCACTTGAACGCGTGCAGGATTGGCAGCAACTGCTTAATACCAGCTACACACTGCCGATTGATGAAAAACTCTACCAAGTGAATAACTTCTTTAATGAACTAGAGTTTGTCGATGATATCGATCATTGGGGTAAAGACGATTATTGGGCCACGCCGGTAGAATTTTTAGCCACTGAAGGCGGAGATTGCGAAGATTTTGTCATTGCTAAGTATTTCAGCTTGAAAGAGCTAGGGGTGCCCGCCGAAAAATTACGCCTAATGTATGTTACCGCGACTCGACTGCGCCAAGCTCACATGGTGCTGGCCTATTATGAAGAACCTAATTCAGTGCCTTTGGTACTCGACAATATCAACAGACGTATTTTACCTGCCTCAAGAAGACGAGATTTGTTGCCCGTTTACAGTTTTAACGGTGACGGCTTATGGCTGGCAAAAGAACAAGGCCGAGGGCAAAAAGTACAGCAAGGGGGCAATAACAATTTATGGAACGATTTAAACAAACGAATGCAAATGGGCGATTAATGATGCTGAAGGAAACTGACTATGCCGCTGTCTAGACAACTAGGCTTGAGCCTTTTAGCTGTGCTGATTCTGGTATTTATAGGCACGCTGTGGATTAACGCAAATAACACCCGAGATTTTGTTGATCAGCAACTTGCGTCCCACGCACAAGATACAGCTACATCACTGGGGTTATCGATAGCGCCTTACATGGCCAATGAGGAAGACTTACCTGTGGTCGACACCATGATGAACGCTATTTTCGATCGCGGGTTTTACCAAAGCATGGTACTCAAAGATGCTAAACAAAACGTGTTGCTTGAAAAGCACAATCCTAATTCAGTGGAAGGGGTGCCGTTATGGTTTCTCAACCTCTTGCCTCTTACCCCACCTGAAAGCACAACTGATGTTAATGACGGCTGGACTATAGCGGGTACATTAACGGTAAAAAGTCACCCTGGTTTCGGTTACCAGCAATTATGGCTTAATGCTACGCAAGCATTCTGGATGATCTTAGCTGTGTTCATCGTTGCACTAATATTACTCTACGCATTGGTCAGAATGATCACCACACCGTTATTGGCGGTGGTTAAGCAGGCCGATGCCATCAGCAAGCAGCAATTCGAACAGATTGGCGTGATTCCGCGTACTCCAGAGTTAAAACGCATAGTAGTCGCGGTCAACCGCATGTCAGCGCAATTAGCCAAGCTTTTTAACCAACTATCAAACCAGGCAGAGCGTTACCGTGATTTTGCCTACAAAGATCAACTGACTGGGGTGGCCAACAGGCGGGCATTTGAATTAGCATTTGAGCAGTTACTGGCTGACAGTGAACAACATGCTCAGGGTTATTTGCTACTAGTGCGTTTAACCAGTTTAAACGAAGTTAATACAAACTTAGGTTATCAAGCAGGCGACGAGTACGTGAAATTAGTCGCTCAAGAGTTGCAAAATGTACTTACGCAAGCTGATTTAAACGGTGCTTTATACCGAGTATCGGGAGCAGATTTCGTGGTGCTATTAGAAGATACCGCGCAACAAGATTGCATTGCCTTTACTCAGAATGTCATTGCCCAACTTAACGCCATAGAAAAAAGCGAATATCGTTTAGGCACCGCGCATGTGGGCGTTGGTTCATTTAGCTTTGGTGATACGCGCACAGACGTTCTAGAACGCGCAGACAACGCATTGTCAGGCGCGAGTGTTGCTACCGACAGATGGCAGCTTGCCCAGCAAAAAGACCAGCACCATAGCAATACCGAATGGCGAACTCAGTTAAATACGATATTGCAGCAAAATCATGCGGACTTCGTCGCCCAGCCGATTAAAAACCGTCAAGGGGAAACGCTGTATAATGAGTGGTTTGCGCGATTCAGTGCGGCCGCTTTAACGGGTGACGATGATGAAGCCCAGCACTATTTGCCTATGGGGCAATTAGTGCCCGCGTCAGTCAGGCTTAACTATGCGCAAAAACTCGATGAGCTATTAATCGCTAGTGCGTTAACGCGGCTCAGCTCTCATAATCATGCAATTGGGCTAAATGTATCCCGCTTATCGCTAAGCCAAACCAGTTTTCACCAATGGCTAATCAAGGCATTGCCTCAAGATAATGCAGCGTGTGCGAACTTGGTGCTAGAAATCCCTGAGCGTGCTTTGGTCAATGGTACCGAAGAACTTACCCATTTTATTGCGCAGTTGAAGTCAAAGGGCGTGCGGATCACGGTAGAACGTTTTGGAGCGCAATTAGCGGCTATTACCCATTTACGCATAATTAAACCCGATTATTTGAAACTCGATGGTCGGTTCGTTCGTAATATACATAACGAGCCTGACAATCAGTTATTTGTACAATCTTTAGTCAACATTGCCCATGGCCTAAATATTCAAGTGATTGCGGAAATGGTCGAAGATGAAGCGGAGGCACGATGCTTGCTTGACTTATTTGTGGATCATCTACAGGGTTACCATATTGGTATGCCCACTGATACCAAAGTATGAACAAAAGGTAGCTGTTGCTGACAATATGTAAAGCAAAACGTTATTTTGCTCAAAATGTAGTCGTAAGTCATTAAAAACGAAGCATAAATGGTCAGTTAACACTTACTTAACGTGTAATTAATTACCGTTAGCAAAACACTGAAAAGGTTCGTATTTTTACCTGGTCGACCATTGTATAATGTTGCTTTTTAACGCGACAAAACTTATGATTATCGGGCTTTTAGTGAGTTTTGTTCTCACTGCCTAATTTATTGGAGCTTTTATGCGACATATTCTAACGTGTTTGTTCTTGTCTAGTGCGATGTTAGCACCGACTACTGGTGCGCAGCAGACAAATACAGCGAGTCAGCAAACCGCGGCATCTGCGCAAACTAGCGATTCAGAACAAATTCTTTTTGGTGACGAAAACCAACCGGGCCGCTCAATTCATTTAGAGATAGTAGCGCTTATTGATAGTGGAGTTGCTTTAAACGATGCAGTTAGTCAAACCATCGCCAAAGTAACACGTGAAGAAGACACGTTAATTAGTGGTACTGCACGATTGGTAGTCGGCTTAAACAAAGGCATCAGCGTTAACTTTATGCGCAATATGGTGAATTCCAATAAATTGTCTGACACCACTAAAGGCTCTATAGAGACCTTCCCTGGTGATGCTGCGAATGTCGTGCAATTGGCCGTTACCTTGTATCCTAGCTTTGCTCAAGAGGTTATTGACTCAGCCATTACTACAGGTGAAATTGAACCTAATGATGCCTTATTAGCTGCTATTGCAGCCGGCGCTGATCCCACGTCTGTGTCATCAGCGACTGCTGCAGGCGGTAACGTTGAAGTTGCGGGTACGCCTGCTGGAACAGGTGTAGGTGCTGGTGGTGCTGGTGGTGGCGATACCACTGCATCGACAAACTAAACAATTTACGAATTTGACAAAGCCAGGTTTAATACCTGGCTTTTTTGTTTATAATCATTTAGTTATACCTATTTCACAAGCACCTAAAAATGGCGAAAGGGATCCTTTGAATACCAAACTTCATAGCTACGCGTTTTATGTTTTGTTAGGTTTGCTTGTTTGGCTACCTATCCCTTTAGGCTCTAATCGCCCCTGGGCGTGGGGCTTGATGGAAATCGTTATTTTTTCATTATCTTTGTGCTGCGCTTATCTACGCAAAGACAAAGCTTGGATGGGCTTACGCGCCTATAGATTACCTATAGGGTTGTGGCTAGCTTTTCTATTTTTTGCCGTCATTCAGGTTTTACCCTTGCCCGCTTCCATCGTGAGCGCCTTAAGCCCTGTCAGTTATGCTACTCAGTTAGCCCACGGCGTTGAGCAGTTTCATTTATCACTCGATATAGGGCAAAGCTATGTCAATTTAGTTAAAGGGCTGAGCTATTTCTGCTTACTCATAGTGGTACTCGTGTTGGTAAACACAGAGAAGCGGTTACGCTTAATACTACTGACCATATTAGCCAGCGGTGCGATTCAGGCCCTTTACGGGACGCTAGAAGTATTATCAGGCAGCAAATTCAGCATGGTATTCAGCCTACCCGTTACCGATATTGCCACAGGAAGCTTTGTGTACAAAAACCACTTTGCCAACTTCCTTATGCTTTGTTTATCCGCTGGTATCGGCTTAATGGTGGCCACGCTACAGAGTAACCAGGGCGGTAGCCCTAGAGATATTATGCGCTCCATTTTGTCCACTCTCTTGGGCAGCAAGGCGCTTATTCGTATTAGTTTAGCCATCATGGTTATTGCATTAGTCATGTCTCGCTCAAGAATGGGAAACACGGCATTCTTCGCAGCTATGACGCTAATCGGTATTTTAGCTCTGCTGATAATCAAAAATCGCAGTAAAGGCTTATCTATTTTGATTATCAGTATGTTTGTGATTGATGTATTTATTGTCAGCGCTTGGTTTGGTTTAGACAAGGTACAAGAGCGATTAGAGGCGACGAGTTTGGCTCAAGAAGGTCGTGATGAAGTGGTTATCGATGCTTTACCTATGTTGCAAGATTTTCCTATTTTCGGTAGTGGCGGTGGCAGTTTTTACAGTTCATTCCCCAGTTATAAAGTATCCAACATACATGCCTTCTACGATCATGCCCACAATGATTACTTGCAAATGGCAATAGAGTACGGCGTACCTGCTACATTGTTTTTAGGTTTACTCGTCTTCTGGTGTTTCGCCAAAAGTGTGCGGGCAATGCGCAAGCGCAGGCCGTCCATTTTTAAAGGCACTGCTTTTGCCTGTTGTATGGCGATGCTGGGTATGGCCATGCATATGACGGTAGATTTCCCTCTGCAAGCGCCCGCCAACGCGTGTTACTTTGTAGTGTTTTTAGCTTTATCCTTGGCCATTAATCAGTTAAAGATAACCACGAGCAAAAAACGACGCTCTAGCAAGGTGGCGACATGAGTAAAAAATTCAGTGGGCCGATAGAACAAGACCCCGCAATTGTTAATTTACTTGAACGGATGCCAAAGTCAGTTCAAGCCTCATTTAGTGAGGAGCAATTATCCTACTTACGTAATGCAGTAAGCAGCCGCCAATGGGGCCACCACCCTGTCGATGTGCGAGGAACTATTCCTTGGTTTAAGTATCGCTACTACTACGTATTTTTAGCGGGGAAAAACCATAGAAACATGACTCGGGCGCAGGTACGTGCAAGTCGTTTTATTAATGCCCTACTGTTAGCAGGTTTTATGACGTTCTCTGCGATAATAGGAATATTACTGATTTACTTGCTCAAATCCGCTCTCGGGATTGATTTATTACCGGATTACTCTCTTGGGGTTTGGGACTGGTTTAAAAACTAAGTAATTTGCTGGTTTATGTTGATAGCGAGCGGCTCGTTACTATCGTTTCGCTTTAGGCGCAGGGCATTTAGGGATCATGCGTTGAACCGAGATAGGTTCTTTTCGTAACCAACGACATACACGCTTCTCTGCTTTGTACTGTTTAATTAAACCTAGTGCTTTTTGTCTGCTTTGGGGCGCGCGCAGCCCAAGACTGATGCGATGATAAAACTCGTCGCGAATAGTCAGAAGCATTGGGTGGTCACTGGCATATAGCGCCATACCTAATTGTACGTACAATAGATGTACTTCTGGCTTTTTCGGGCCTAACTTAGCAGCCATGTCCAAATAGCTGAGCATTTCATCGTCGAATTCTTGCAGGCGCCACTTAATCATGGCCAAGGAGCCCCATGTAACTGGCCACAAAGGACGTAACTGAGTCGCTAGCAAATAATGCGTTTTTGCAGCATTAAGCGCTTGCTCTGCTGGTTCGTAGCCTGAAATTGCCCCCCACTCATATACCTGAGCCAGTAAGTCTTGATACAAGGGGTGGCTCGGCTGGCTGTCAACCGCTGATTCGATCGCACGCTTGGCTAAATGATACTCTTCGATGCTCTGAGTGTTACCTTGCTCTTGCCAGGATGTCACAATATTGCGCACTTTATAAAAATCAAAACTAGCAGCCGTAAAGCGCATTGCGACAAACAAACACACCAATGCGAGTAAAGCGAAACTAATCACCGCTACGTATTGTTTAACGAAAACCCGTGCTTCAGTGATATTACTAGGAAGTGCTATTGCCATAGGTTACCTTGAGATATTAGCCAGGGTGTTTGTTTAAACAGACGCTCAGCGTATTCCTTATCTTTAAGGGCTGCCACTTCAATAAAAGCTTTCGCCATATCGTTGGGGCGACGATTGACACTGTGAGTGTCTGATGCAACATAAGTAATAAGATCTCGCGCTAACAGAAGAACCGCTGTGTGTTTAACCGCTTCGGAAAACCTACCGGTAAATGCCCCTGCAGTTGCTTGAAATAAGCACCCTGCTCGCTTTAACCCGCTAATTTTATCTGGATTGGCAATGATGTCTCGATTTCTCTCAGGATGAGCAATGACCGCTTGGACACCGTTTCTTGCTAACCAACGTAGTAAATTATCAGTACCAGGTGGAATGTGGCTATGGGGTAACTCAAGCAGCATGACATCTTTGTCTTGCCAGCGCCCAATAAATGGAATTTTACCACGTTTATGCCAGATCATGATGTCAGGGGTAATTCGAATTTCTGCCGCGTAAGACAGTTTTAGAGGGCAACCTGCTTGGGCTAAATGCTTAACTAGTGAATGGTATGCGTGGGAGATTGAGTCAATATCATTGTCAAAATAACTTTGATGGATATGCGGTGTACACACCATGTGCGATACACCGACCGCCACAGATTGCTCGGCCATAGCAAGCGACGCCGCTAGATCAGGGGCGCCATCGTCAATTCCTGGCAATATGTGGCTATGTAGATCAATCAAGATTGCTTATTACTTTCAGCCTTAGTGTTTGTTTCATAATTATAACTATGATATCCATATTGATCATAGAAACCTGTGTATTCCCCATGTTTTTTCGCTTTACGCAGATCCACTTGGTTCAGCACAACGCCATCCACTCTATGACCCACTTGTAAGAAACGGCTCAAACCATTACTTATCAGCTTGTCGCTTGTGCTATCGGCTTTAACTACGTAGACCACTGAATCACACACTTTCGATACCACTATGGCATCGCTCACTGCTTGGGTGGGCGCGCTATCAACAATAATATGCTCGTATCGTGCTTTCAAATCTTGCATCAGGGCTTTGAAGCTATCCGAAGCGAGTAATTCTTGCGGATTAGGCGGTACTGTTCCGGCACAAATCAAATCAATACCTGACATTTCATCTGTCACGATACATTCTTCAAGCGTGTGGGTCCCAGAGATCAAGTTAGCGACTCCCGGCTGGAAGCCAGGTAGACTAAACTGACTAGCGAGTGTAGGACGACGTAAATCCGTGTCAATTAATAACACTTTGCTCAGTTGCCCCATAGCAAATGCTAAGTTTATCGAAACGGTACTTTTGCCTTCTTTAGGAACGCTTGAGGTCACTAAGATGGTTTTAGAGGGCTTATCAATATTCAGTAATTGTAAACTGGTTCTAAGGGTTCTCACCGCTTCACTGAAACTGTGATGCTTACCGTCAAAGAAATGTCTGATAGCGAGGTTTTTCTTCTTGCTATGTGCCTCCCACGGGATAAGGCCGAGCATGCGCTGCCCAAGCTTACGCTCAACGTCTTCAACTGAACGTATACCGCTATTGAGGGCGTCCATCGCTATAGCTAAAAACACGCCAAAGCCTAAACTGACAATAAAGGCAGCAGCAATAATTAAACCTTTCTTCGGTTTAGAGGGTGAACCAGGAGGGACTGCCAAATCTAGCATGCGCGCATTAGCTGATTCAAAGCCACCTAATTCTGACGTTTCATTTAAACGTGTAAAGAAAGAGCTATACAGCTGCTGATTGATGTCCACTTCACGTTGAAGTGCTTTATGCCTACTTTCTAAATTGGTTAACTTCCGAAAGCTCTCTTTGTTAACACTTACTTCTTGTTTTAGAGCGTCCAATTTAAGTTTCGCGGTACTAAACTCTGTATTCACACCAGAGATTAATGAGCGAATTTGGTCATTTAAACTCTCCTGAATAGAGGTTAACTCGGCTTGCGCTGCAATCATTTTAGGATGCTTAGGGCCGTATACCTTGCTTAGCTCAGAGACCTTGCTTTGGGCGCCGATTTGTTCACGCTTCACATTTTGCACCGCAGGGTGGTTTAATACTTCGGGTAAATCAGCCAACTCAGCTATTGTTGCCCCTGAGTTAACCTGATTATAAAGCACTTGAGCTCGGTTATAAGCAGCCTGTGCATCAATTAACTGACGACTAAGGTCTTGTAGTTCGTCGGCTGCAAGGCCTACAACGCCATCGATATTAACTAGTTTTTCAGTTTCGTAGAATTCAGATAACCGTTTTTCAGCAGTGGTGAGCTTGGTGCGAAGCCCTTGTAAACTCTCATTTAACCAAGTCGTGGCCTTGGTGGTCATGTCTAGTTTAGATTCAAGATAATTCTCAATGTATACATCGCCCACGGCGTTGGCTGCCAATGCTGCAAATTGACGATCTTCATGTTCGAAACTGATCTCTACGATTTGAGTATTAACGAGCGGGTTAATTTCTAGTGCCTGCATGACCTTGCCGGTAGCATAGCGTTTGCGCCCATCAAGCCGCTGCGCTTCAGTTTGAACTACCTTTTCTTTTTGCGGTAAAAAAGGCAGGGACTGAATGATGCTTTGCTTAATCGAAGCAAACTGCTTACTTACGAAGTTTGCTTGGCTAGCTTCATAGCCAGGAGCAAATGTTGGGTCTTCATAGAGTTTAAGTTTTTCAACCACTTTCTCGGCAATTTGACGAGATTGCAAAATTTCGTATTGCGTTTGAAAATACTCCTTTCTCGTGGCGTCAAGACCGTACACTTCTTCGATAGAGGTAATTTTAGCCTGCTTTGACTCAATCAGTAGTTTTGCGGTTGCTGTGTACTGAGGTGTGATAGACATCACAATGAGAGCCACTAATACCGTAATAAAAACCGCAAGACTGATAATTCGCCATAAATAACGACGAACCGTTTGCCAATAATGACCTAAATCAATCATTTCGGAGTCCAGTAATTTCGCCTCTAATTGTCCATTTGATTGCGCTGACATAAATATCTACATACCTTTTTTAAAAGAAGCTTTGCTGAACGGTAACAATGTCGCCGGGTAACACTATATCGTTTGAGTCTGCGTTTAACTGCTCAGGTTGACCAGATTCGTTTTCACGGCGAATAAAAATTTTGGTTTTTGATGCTCGCTCGGTATAGCCCCCCGCGAGCGCTGCAGCCTTGTTTACTGAAAGGCCAGGTTGATAGGGGTAGCCCCCAGGGCGCTTAACCTCACCATCAATAAAGAAAGGCCGATATTGGATCACGGTTACCGAAATGGAAGGCTCTACTAAGTAATCCCCTTTTAGGCCAGCATAAAGCTTCGCTTCAAGCTCTGCCCCCGTTAACCCCGTCACTCTTATATCCCCCAAGAACGGATAGTTAATCACGCCATGATTAGGTAATGTGGTGGTTAGCGAAAGATCTGACTGGCCGAACACGGTGACTTTTATTTTGTCACCAGAGCCCAGTTTATATTGGCTCAAACTGGCATCTAATGACCACGCGGCGCTACTAAAAAGCATAAGCCACAGCCAAAATACGGTTTTTGCTTTCATGTTTTCTCCAAATATAACAAGACTACAAGGTCACTTTTGCGGTTAATCGATAGATATTCTGATCGTAATCGATGACATCTCTATTACTATCGCGTTCGCTGTAGGTATAACCCAAGTTAAAGGTCAGCCAGCGCCTAAATTCGTAAATAACGGCCATGTTTATCTCTTGGATATCATCGCTGCGACCGCTGCCTTCATAATCATCCGTACCGAATGCAACGCCGGCTTGGGTGCGCAGGCGTTGTAGCCATTCATGCCGCCACTGAAGAGATAGGTCTTTACGACGAATAAAATCACCATCGCCATTGGTTTCACGTGCTTCATTTTGACTATCAAGAATGAAGGTCGCACGCTCTAACGGTTCCCAAACAATCCCCGCTTGCCATGTAGTGCCAGAAAAGCCGTTACGGCTGGCTGCATCAAAATCTTTATCTTGATAACCGATTTTCGCGTAACCAGAAGTAGACGCAGTGGATTGCCACTGGGCGCCGACCAGATAATTAGTTTCTAAGCTATCTCGAGTGGCAGAACCGTCTGGTAGAAAGGAATATTCAACGTCAGTTAGAGATGTTTCAAATAGTAAGTCTGTAGCAGCACCGACGTTGTAATAAAATGTTCCGACCACAGTGCTTTTACTTCTATCGCGCGCTTTATATTCATCGGTGTCAATTTTGTAATCGAGATCTCGATAGTTGAGATTTAAATCGAACCTAGCTTGGGCACTCAAGGCACCATACGAATAGGTAAAATCGACTTCACTTTCTTTGTATTCGTCAGGTTCAGAAAGTTCGGTCCCTGCGCCTCGAGAAAACGCAGTGCCGCGACCATCATGGCCGTCTTCAAAGTCAATACTGCTTTTAATGCGATGACGACTATTCAGTTCGTAATCTAACGAAGCGAATATCAAATGATCCGTGTAGTCATCTGCCGAACTTGAGAAGTAATCGCCTCGTGACAACTGATAACCAAAACGTAAACTATTTAATCCAAAGTTATTCACTAGGGTAAATCTAGGAGTAACAACGCTAAACCAGCTGTCTATTTCTTGCTCATTCCCTCTAGATTGTGTGACGTTATCATTAAAACCAACCGTCGTGGTTAAGGTTGGTACTAATTCAAATGCCCCAAGGTCAATACCGACTTCTTGAGCAAATGAAGATGTACACACACATGCCATTCCTATAGCGCTCGCTAATTTAGTCTTACTCATTCAATCATCTCTGTCTTAAAAGTTAAAATATGATTTTACTTAAACTAAGTGTATCAATTATCTGATGAAATTAGCGCATTGTTCTCAACTATAAGTGAAAATTATTACAAACAACATTGCGAAATACACTTGGTAGAAAGTCGCTAAGAGAGACATTAAGCGAATTTTATGCCACTAATCGAGTACCTCAAAACTAGATGAACGTTTGTAACCTCTTTATAAGCTGAGCATATTAAACCAAGATGACGTCATGTAAAGCGTGTAACTATTGCATCTCAATAGGGATATTCTTTCATTCCAACCATTTCAACGCGAAGATTTAACGAAAAAATAGTGGAAGAATAACGAAAGCAACCCACAATTTGACGCATTATCGCGCCTAAAACGCTCCAAGTAATCTTTAACCTGTATAAATCAATCCCATTTATTCCTGCTTTAGACATTGATTATTCGATTGATTTTTGTACAAGCTTTTTTTTAACCTCTTCTATTTGGCGATATAAGTAAAACAGGCAAATATCGCAAATAATTATGGCCCCATACTTGCTTGAGCTGAACTACTGATTTGGCTGAATATCAGTCAAATGACCTGAATATCTGAAAGTACTAAACAAAAACATTCAGAATTGTAGGAATATTGCACTGAATGTCATAAAAAAAACAAAAATATGTCGTAATTATACAACAGCTTAGCGTGGTATAATCTAAGTAGTTCGTATTGGACGGGCTTTAGTATCCAGTCAAGATATTGAAGTTAAATGGAATTTTTTAAGTTTATAACCTTTTAGATGTTGGAAATTAGCGACACAAAGATGTCGCAAAATACAGACATCGCTTAATTTGAGTTACCTCATTATTAAGCGCTATGAACTTAATCAGCTGTACATCACTTTAATGGTAGAGACATCATGCATAACAAAAGCCCTGGGGGCATAATTCAGAGTAACCAAAGTAGTTTTTCTACACTTTATCGTTTAGTCGATATGGTTATTATCACCTTGGTGTATTTCCTTGTGTTGCTATATCAGGGGTTATCCATCAACTCCTCTGATTTATTGCTGCTTTTTGTGAGCATCATTTCTTACATGTTATGTGCGGAGGCAGTTGACCTATATCGTTCTTGGCGAACGGCCCCCAACACCATGATGATCAAATGGGCTATGATCGCTTGGGGAATTTCCTCACTTGTTACCACGACTTACGCCTTTATTTTCCCTGATAGTATTGCTGCATCAAACTTCGTCGTATTGAGCTGGTTGGTTTTGTGCGCCCCTACCCTAGTAAGTTGGCGCGTTGCGTTTCGCGAAATTCTATTCAGACATCGTAAAAAAGGCCATAACACCCGTAAAGCGATAGTTATCGGTGCTACTCAGTCTGGTTATAACCTAGCAACACAAATAATGGAAAATGACCAATTAGGGATCATTTTCAAAGGTATGTATGACGATCGTGCCCCAGCGCGTATTCCTCATGAAATTCAACACCAAGTCATGGGCAGCATTGAAGATGCAGTAAAATTAGCCAAAAAAGGTGAAGTTGATTACATCTATATCGCCATGCCAATGAGCGCCGAAAAGCGCATTATGCAAATTCTGAATTTGTGCAGTGATTCAACGGCAACGGTTTATATTATCCCGAACTTCTTTATGTATAACCTACTTAATGCCCGCTGGCAGAGTGTTGGCTCGATTCAAACCTTGAGTGTATTCGATACGCCCTTCCAAGGTGCAGGTGATGTCACTAAACGTCTTGAGGACATAGTGGTTTCTTCTTTAATTTTAACCCTGATTGCCATTCCCATGTTGATCATTGCCATTGCGGTCAAGTTAACGTCAAAAGGCCCAGTGATTTTCAAACAAAATCGTTACGGTTTGGATGGCAAGAAAATTAAAGTCTATAAGTTTCGCTCTATGACGGTGCAAGACAACGGCGATAAGGTTCAGCAAGCGACCAAAAATGATGCACGTATTACTCCCTTGGGCGCGTTTTTAAGAAAGACCTCTTTAGATGAGTTGCCTCAGTTCATTAACGTGTTACAAGGCCGCATGTCAGTTGTTGGCCCGCGCCCTCATGCGGTAGCGCACAATGAGGAATATCGTAAGTTAATAGAAGGCTATATGCTGCGCCATAAAGTTCGTCCTGGTATTACCGGCTGGGCGCAAATTAACGGCTTCCGTGGTGAAACTGAAACCATCAATAAAATGATCAAACGTGTCGAATACGATTTAGATTATATTCATCGTTGGTCAGTATGGATGGATATTCGCATTATTTTAGCCACAGTGACGCGCGGGTTTATTAATAAAAACGCTTATTAATTATTGCTCGTAGTAACGAAGAAAGCCGAGTTTTGCTAATACATACTCGGCTTTTTCGTATTTACGCAAATAGGCGGCTGCCTATTCAATTCGATTATTTAGTTTTATACCGTCGGCTAGAACCGCATTAATTGGATGTTTAGTCAGATTCCTTGCCCTTAAAACCTTTGACTAGATTAACAGCCTCAGTTCAGGTGCTTCAGGCAAAGGTGCACCCGCTACTTAAATTCAAGCTATTTAAAGAGGCTAAGTGGAGGGAAACTATGTGCGCTTAATAATCATATAAAAAAGCCGAGACACATCAAAGATATGCTCGGCAAAGGGTGTCACACAATGCTGTCTCTTATACACATCTCCGAGCCCACGAGAC
>OJBB01000236.1_pt1 | contig 21227 bp, 15 predicted proteins | sample 1590401 | NCBI WGS metagenome assembly OJBB01 (sample SAMN05416789, study PRJEB24817) | seawater metagenome | isolation source: Sea water | place: Canada:Atlantic | collected 2013-07 | reverse complement strand
GTAATGATATGTTAACCAGCACAGCAATACTGAAAAAAACAGGTTTGCGATTAAAAAAGTAATAGTAGCGTAATACCAAAGGTATAACTGACTTATAACCAGATTACATTAATCGTATAAAGAGCAACGCCGAAAAACAAGGTATGTAATTCCAAGCCTATTAAGTTATTTCCCGCTCAGCGAGAATTAAAAGGTTTAGAGGCAAGGCTTTAATTAAAGATAATGGTTATTCCCTTATCAAAATAAATAACGCTGTATATAAGTCTTTGCCTTTTATTAGGTACTCGCCCTTCGGGAGCTTATTAGCAAACTGATAACATCGCAAAATTGGTGAAATATAGAATAACTATATTTAATCAATTTCACTTATTCTAAGCTCGCTAATAGTAGCTCTGAGCTGGGAATAAATTTAATAGAATTGGTATAATATTATGTTTAGAATTTCACAATTATTAAAAACACTTCATGACGACATGGCTGAACTTAAGCCCGTTAAAGCATCACGTAAAATGAAGGGTCCTGTGGTTATATGGAACCTGATCCGTCGTTGCAACTTGCAATGTAAGCACTGTTATTCAACCTCTCTTGATATCGACTTTAAAGACGAACTATCAACTGAACAAGTTAAAACCACGATAGATGATTTAAAAGTTGCTCATGTACCCGTATTAATTTTGTCAGGTGGCGAGCCTTTATTACGCCCTGATATCTATGAAATTACTGAATACGCTAAGCAAAAAGGTTTTTACCTTGCACTGTCTACCAATGGCACTTTAATTAATGAAGACAACATTGAAGCCATTAAAGCCGCAGAATATCAATATGTTGGTATCAGCATTGATGGCTTAGAAGAGTTCCACGATGAATTCCGTCGTCAAAAAGGCAGTTTTAAAACCTCAATGCATGCCATTAAGTTATGTAAAGATGCCGGTATTAAAGTAGGTATGCGTTTATGTTTAACGCGCGAAAACTTCAAAGACTTACCTGCCATGTTGAATTTAATGGAAGAAAATAGCGTTGATAAATTCTATTTATCTCACCTTAACTATTCAGGCCGTGGCAAACGCACCGCTGAAAATGACGCCATGTTCAAAATGACTAAAGACGCTATGGAGCTTCTTTATGAACGCGCTTGGACACATATTAACCAAGGCATAGAAACTGATTTTGTTACCGGCAACAATGATGCAGATGGTCCATTTTTATTACAATGGGCAAGTAAACAATTTGCTGAAGAGTATCCAGAAGCTATTGCTAATTTAAAGCAACGTTTAATCAATTGGGGTGGTAATTCTAGTGGTATTAACGTAGCTAACATTGATAATACCGGCACAATTCACCCTGATACTTACTGGTGGAATCACCCTATCGGCAATGTAACCACTGAAAAATTCTCTGATGTTTGGCGTGATACTCAAGACCCGTTAATGTTAGGTTTTAGACAAACACCACGCCCAGTAAAAGGACGTTGTGCAAGTTGTGAACACTTAGCTATTTGTGGTGGTAATACGCGAACGCGTGCTTTCGCTCAATCGGGTGATGCTTGGGCTGAAGATCCTGGCTGTTATCTAGATGACGATGAAATTGGTTTTATCCCGTCGCCATCAAAGTTTGCCGACGAGTTAACTAACACAGAAAATCCGATTCAATTTGTTGAAGTCTAACCGTAGTAAGTACACTAATTATTAAAGAAAACTTAGCAACACGTAGCTAACTAATTCTTAATGATACAAAACTAAAGAAACTAATTAAGCAACCGAGCCTGTCCTGAAAATAGGCTCAAGTGCAATAAGGCGAGAGCATGAATACACCATCAGCAAATCAACCAAACAGCCTAATCTCAGCAGATAACGATAAAATATCAGCGAGAGGGAAATCAGTATTAAATCAAGGCGAAGTTGCCCTAGTTGGCTCTGGCCCTGGTGATGCTGAATTACTAACTATTCGTGCAATGCGCTTTATTGAGCAAGCTGAAATCGCAATTTATGACCGATTAGTAAGTGATGAAATATTAGCGCTATTGCCTGATAATTGTGAACGATTTTACGTGGGTAAAGAGCAAGCTAAACATTGTGTACCACAAGATAAAATTAACGAAATTTTAGTACACGAAGCGCGCTTAGGTAAAAGAGTATTACGCCTGAAAGGTGGCGACCCGTTCATTTTTGGTCGTGGTGGTGAAGAAGCAGAATACATGTTGCAACATGGTGTAAGTTGTCATATTTGCCCAGGTATTACCGCCGCTTCTGGCTGTACAACGTATGCAGGTATTCCGTTAACACATCGCGGTGTTGCACAAGGTTGTACATTTATTACTGGTCATATTCAAAACAATGGTCAGCTTAATTTGCCATGGCAGAGTTTATGTTGTCCAACCCAAACGGTTGTGTTTTACATGGGCATTAATACCTTATCTAAAATTGCAGAAAAACTTGTTGAACATGGCCGAGATATTAATACGCCAGCGGCATTAATTCGCAAAGGCACACAGCCTGAACAAAAAACCTATCGCGGTACTATCGGTAACTTGGCGGAGCTTGTTGAAAAACACAACATTACCCCACCAACACTTATTGTTATTGGTGATGTAGTAAATCAGCTAACTGAACAACAATTAAAAACCCCTGGTTTTTTAGATGCTAATGACTATGTTCAACCACAAGCAATTAAAATAGCTTAAGTAAGACTAAATATACTGCCAGCTAACTAGTCGTCATTTCCGAGGTTACTGATCGGACGTGGCATGGATGCTACTTAGTAGACACAGACGGTACAGGAAGTACCTTATTAGGTAATGCGGGAGTAATTATCCTGCGTCCATAGCTTGAAAAACTGGATCCTCGATTAAGATACTACGAGCATGACAATTGGAAAGTTTGGAAGATAGCTTAACTCGACCAGCCTTCCCGCCGTCATCTCCGAAGTGCCTGATCGGAGATCCATTGGCTAAATATCAAGAAAACAAGGTTACCCCATGACTAAACATCCTTTTCTAATGTCGATTTCTATCGCCCTTTTATGTGTTTTTTTTGCCGTCAATACTGCCAACGCAGCGCCAGCCAAAAAGACCACAATGTCAGCAGCAGAGAAAGTTGCAGCCAAAAAACTTTATCAAGACAATTGTCAAAGCTGTCATGGCGTTGATCGATTAGGCGCTATGGGGCCTGCATTATTACCAGAAAATCTTGCCCGTTTTCGCAAAAACAAAGCAATTAAGGTTATCAATACCGGTCGTGCTGCCACGCAAATGCCCGCTTTCAATAAAACGTTGACTGAGTCTGAAATTACCAGCTTAGCAAACTATATATATACGCCATCAAAAGCCTCACTTAGCTGGACCGTTGCTGATATTAACGCCTCAAAAGTACAACATTTTGACCAAAGTAAATTACCCAATGAAGCACAATTTGACGCTGATTTAATGAATTTATTTATTGTTGTTGAGTTAGGTGACCACAGTGCCACCTTATTGAACGGCGATACCTTTGAACGCTTAGATCGCTTTAAAACTCGCTTTGCTTTACATGGTGGGCCAAAATATTCACCTGACGGTCGCTTTGTATTTTTTGCCTCGCGCGATGGTTGGATCAGTAAATACGATATTTACAATCGCAAAACCGTCAGTGAAGTTCGCGCTGCGATTAATACCCGCAACATCGCTATCTCAAATGACGGTCAGTATCTAATTGTTGGTAATTACTTGCCCAACAATGTTGTGATACTCAATACCGCTGACCTATCCCCCCTTAAAGTGATTAACGCCAAAGACAGTAACGGCAATAGCTCACGCGTCAGCGCCGTTTATAATGCACCACCACGCCACAGCTTTATCGTCGCCTTAAAAGACGTAAAAGAAGTCTGGGAAATCCCTTACAGTGATGAGGGTGGCGTTGAAGTATATAAAGGTTGGGCACATGACTATAGAGTAGAAGCCAAAGCGGAAGGTTGGAAGGCCGACTTATCTAAAAAAAGTGAGCAATTCCCAGTTCGCCGTATAAAAACTGACGATTACTTGAATGACTTTTTCTTCGACCCTGATTACATTAATTTAATTGGTACTGCGCGTAACAGCCACAATGGTCAAGTAATTAACCTAGACACTAAAAAGAAAATTGCCTCTATCGGTTTAACTGGTATGCCACATTTAGGCTCAGGTATAACCTGGAATTATCAAGGTAAAGAAGTATTTGCTTCCCCCAATATCAAAGAAGGTAAAATTACCGTTATCGATATGGAGAACTGGAACATCATTAAAGAGATTAAAACTGAAGGCCCAGGTTTCTTTATGCGCAGCCACAGCAAGTCACGTTATGCATGGACCGACGTCTTTTTTGGTCCGAACAATGACAAAGTACATGTTATTGACAAGAGTACATTGAAAATAGTGAAGACCTTATCACCATCACCTGGTAAAAATGCCGCTCATGTTGAGTTTACTAAAGATGGTAAATTCGTACTGTTAAGCGTGTGGGATATGGAGGGTGAACTCATTGTGTACGATGCCCAAACATTGGAAATAGTAAAACGTATGCCAATGAAAAAACCGTCAGGTAAATACAATGTTTACAACAAAATTAATTATGAACGAGGCACAAGTCATTAATATTGCCTAGCCCAGCAAATAACTCTCTATTTAACAGCCTGTGACATCAAATGTTACGGGCTTTTTTATGCCGACTAAAAATCCCCCAATCGGTGGGCCTTGTGTAATGTTATTGGAGATATTGTTACTATATTGAAATTAATTTGCTATTAGCTGGTTCTTAATTAGCTAAGCTTTATAATATTAAAGCTTAGTCATCATGAGCTGATAAACGATCACTAAATAATCTATTAACCATCACTAAATCATAAATAAAGGCTGTCCATTCATGTTATCAACTTTTTTTAAAGCAAAACCTGTCATTGATGAAGAAAGTAAAGAATGGATTTTTGATACCTTTGCTTGGTGTATGGATCAACTTGATGGCGACTTTTTCAAAAATAACAGTGAATTGATATTACCTAACAATAACTTTTATCCGGGTAGTGCAAGCAGTATAGAAGCAATGGCAGATAAGATATTCTCTAATACACTTAATTATACTGGCATGACGTCTTGGCCGCTAAAACTGATCTCAGCTGATAATTTCACCCAAAAGCCTATGCCTCAATTATCTTTTGAATCAAGGCTACGTGGTGTGAACGCTAAGGTAAGTACTAAAGTCGCTTCGAATATAAGCTCTACTATCAGTTATAAAGTAGAAGGTGAAGCAGTAGTATCTTCAATACCACCATCAGCACCTACGATAGACATTGCTTTTCACTCAAGTCAGCTTAATCAACCGCAAGATTTAATCGCCTATCTAGTACAAGTACAGGCCGGTATTTTAGTTAACCAGCACGGAATACTTCCCCCAGGTGGTAAAGACGTATTGCCTCAAACAATAGATTTAGTCGCTTGTTTTATGGGTTTTGGTGTTATCTTTGCTAATACAGCTTACCAATTTAAAGGCGGATGTGGCTCTTGTAACAATCAAAACCTTAACCGAAAAGCTGCGCTACCTGAGTTAGAAACGGTTTACGCTTTGGCATTATTTTGCGTGATAAAAGGGATTGATATTAAGCCGGTAAAGAAAGCGCTAAAATCTCATCTTACTAAGCCATTTCGCCAAGCTCACAAAGAAATTTCATTGTATTTACAACAGCCCAGTAATTCTATTCATGCCCGACTAATCGCTACTAACGGTTAATGATAGCAAGCTTGCTTTATTAATCTATGCTTTGCTTATTCTATATTTTTACATTGGTGTATATTGTTTAATAAATCACCTTGATATTCGCTAGATTCATTTATAAGGGCTAAAGAGGTAATCCCCATTGGCTCGGCAAGTGTTTCAACCAACTGGTTATATAAGCTAACGCTAATCGGTTTAATTTGGTCGAGCTTACCCAACAACTCGTCTTGTTCTTGTGCAGACAATTTATTTCCCTTAGATGCCTTATGTGCTTTTTCTAACCAAAAAAGATAAGCATGTCTAACTTCACTTTCACTCACTAAAGTGAGTCTGCTGATGCGGTAATGTAACCTGTCATATAGCATAGGCTCATTGTTTAATATCGATAACCTAAGCAACTGTAAACCCGCTACAATTTGACCCGAACGCCTTGAGATTTTTTGTGATAATTGTATAGCATTTATCAAGTACTCTTTGGCCAACGTATAATTACCTTGTTTAAGAGCCATTATTCCTAAAGTGTTATAAATAGCGCTTATTAATACTTCAGCATTTTGCTGTTTAGCTAATTGCAAAGCTTGAGCATACGTTGTTTTAGCCTGACTATATTTATTAAGGGAACTTAAGCTACTTCCTTTGCTAATCAATAAACTTATTTTTTGTTTGCCGTTTTTAATCGGTTGTTCAAGTCCACAATTAAATAGCAAAATAGATTCATGGGGATGCCCAGTTCGGCGCAAAAATATACCTAAGCTACTTAACAAAGAAACAAATTTATCTGTTTTTTTCTCTAGCTCAGGATAAGAGAGCATTACTTTTACCGTTTTTTCAACCTGGTTTAAATCATTTAGCGCAATAGAAGCTCTTAATAGATTTTGATGCCAGGATAATTGATCATTGATAGTCAGCTGGCCAATATTAGCAAGGTGTTTTTTAAGTATTCTTGATGAAACGGAAGGTTGTATTCGCAAGTAATCTTTTGCTTCAGCTAACTTACTCAATAAACTTTCTGACGCAGTCTCTGCATTTACAGAGTGAATCATAAAAGTAATCGTTATAAAGATCAGTAATCTAAGCATAACATCCAATATTGATTGAGTATCTTCAATGATATAAATTGGCTTGTAGTCTAAGTAAACCGCTTAGACATTTTTATAAAATCCTAAAATGCCTAAAATACAGTAAAAATTATAGCACCTCTTCCTCCTTTATCTAGAAAGTCGGTTAAATTCCCTCCTAACATCCTCCTTCCGCACAATAAACTAAGGTACCCAACCCAAAGTAATACCATGAAAATACTCGATAGCAGAAAGTTATTCCATCTAATTCATCGCAGCTTGTCCTGCAAATTTTTCATCTAATTCGAAACACATTTAACAGTTTGAATTCAGTGATGTTTGATGTAAATTAGCAGTTGAAACAGTCGCTAGGATAACTCTGGCAACGACACAACAACTAGCAATTTACTTAAATGGAGTTAATGTGAAACGACAAACTGGTGTTGTATTTTTAGTGCTAGCAGCCCTAGTTGCGATGGGAACAGCTGCTGCACATTTATCTTGCATCTATTTAGGCCCAAAGTGCTATGTAGCTCAAATGGCTCCCCCGCAAATTGTAGAGTCAGCGATTAATGGCACCTATTTAGCACCAATAGGCACAGTATTTTCCTCGGGGATTTTTGTTATTTTAGGACTCTATGCCTTATCTGGTGCTGGCTTTACGGGGAAATTGATAGATAAACTGCCACTCGTAAACTATGCAATATATGCCATAGCAACGCTTTGCATCATTCGTGGTCTATTACCATTACAACTCTGGCTTCGCCACCCCGAAAAAGTAAATGATACTGTTTTTTATGTCGGTATTGTTTGGCTAATGACTGGGTTACTGTATTTAGTTGGCTATCGAATATGCTCCACTAAGCCAACCTCAATTTGATAAAGTAGAAAATAATGATAAAAACTGTATTACAAACAATGCGCCCATCTTTCCTAGTGTTAACACTAGCCTGTGTATTTTTAGGACTTTCCACGTCATTAGCTACAGGTGTATCGATAGATAAAGTAGTATTTATCCTTATCTTCATTGGTGCAATGTCTGCTCATATCAGTGTAAATATGCTAAATGAGTATCATGATTTCAAAAGTGGTTTAGATTTTAAAACGATTAAAACCCCTTTTAGTGGTGGTAGTGGTGCGCTACCTAATAACCCTAAAGTTGCGAATTTAGTATTGTTGTTTGGGCTATTAACATTGTTTATCACCATCGCAATTGGCATATATTTTATTAGCACTATTGGCGCGACAATTTTGCCGATTGGGCTCGTGGGACTGGTGATTATTGTCACCTATACCCAATGGCTAAATCGTATGCCGCGATTGTGTTTAATTGCCCCCGGTATGGGATTTGGACTGTTAATGGTTGTTGGTACGCATATCGTTTTAACATTGGACTATTCATTACTGGTTTGGCTAGTATCGTTGATACCATTTCTTCTGATCAATAACCTACTTTTGTTAAATCAATATCCTGATATGAAAGCTGATGCCAGCGTCGGTCGTAAAACCTTTCCGTTAGCTTTTGGTATTAAGCGCAGTAATCAAGTTTATGGGGTATTTATGTTATTAACTTATTCATTGATTTTACTTTATGTATTGGTGGGTATACTGCCAAACATGGGATTGATTGCGTTAGTTCCCATACCGCTATCCGTTTTTGCATGGACTGGAGCGATTAAACATAAAGAGAACATCGGGGACTTTCAGCAGCACTTAGGCGCGAATGTAGCAGCAACCATAATAACGCCATTTTTATTAGGACTATCAATACTGATTGGTTGATGGTTGATGGTTGATTGTTGATTGTTGATTGTTGATTAAAGTAGAGCAAAATATTTCAGTGTATTTTGCTCTACTTAACAACAAAGTGATACTCCGCTTTGTTCGTACTAATTTTTACTTAGCTGATTTATCAGCAATATATTGATCAACTAAACGGGTTAGAATATCTAAAGGGACAGCACCGTTTTTCAAAACTACATCATGAAAATCTCGTAAATCAAACTTATCACCTAAACTGTCTTTAGCTTTCTCACGTAACTCTAGGATTTTCATCAAACCTATTTTATAAGACGTGGCTTGTCCCGGCATAACGATGTAGCGCTCAATTTCTGAAACTACATCACTATGTGCCATACCTGTATTAGCGACCATGTAATCTATCGCTTTTTGTCTAGTCCAACGTTTATGATGAATACCAGTATCAACCACTAAACGTACCGCGCGAAATAATTCAGCTTGCAAGCGACCTATATTGTCAAAAGGATCATTTTGAAAGCCTAAATCCCAAGCTAGTCGCTCAGTATATAACGCCCAACCTTCTGTATAAGCGGTAAAGGGTGATATCCGACGGAATAAAGGCATACCTTCTAACTCCATCGCAATAGCTATTTGAAAGTGATGACCTGGAATACCTTCGTGATACGCAAGGGTTCTCATGCTGTATTTCGGTGTTGCTTTAATATCGTATAAATTAGCAAAGAACATACCCGGTCGACTGCCATCAATCGATGGTTGCTGATAATAGGCTCCTGGAGCCGTTTTTTCTTTGAACTCAGGGATTCTACGTACCTTCATGCTCGCCTTTGGACGAATTCGAAAAGCCGACTCTAAACCTGCATTAATTTCATCAAGAATGGTTTGATAATCCGTTAATATTTGTTCTCTACCCGCTTTGGTATCAGGGTAATAGAATTCATCTTGAGCAGCTAAGGTTTCAATTGCTGCTGTGAATCCTTGGCTAACGTCATAGTTTTCTTTTTCTAAAATGGTCAAAATTTCTAACTGAATTCGATCAACTTCATGTAGACCGATATTATGAATTTCATCTGCGCTGTAATCAGTAGTAGTGAAAAACTTAAGCGCTTGAGCATAAACTTTATCACCATCAGGTAGCTTCCAAATGCCATCATCGGTAGTAGCTTTATCAGCGACTTGATTAAAATAATCTATAAGCAATTGATAAGCAGGATGTACCGAAGCAATAATTTCCTCTTTAGCTAAGTTTAATAATCTAGTTTGCTCTGCAGAAGAAATATCTTCGGCATCGGATAACTTCGCTTTTAATGATGAATAGAGAATATTTTCTTCCGCAGGCTTAGCTACAAACGCTGTCATTTCTTCAAGAACACGGTCAATAACAAAACGTGGAGGTAGAATGGCTTTTTCTTCCCGTAATTTTAAACCTTCAAGATTTTGGGAGAACTTAACTTTTACTTTATTAAGTCGAGCAATATAGTTCTCGGCATCACCAACTGAAGTGACTTGATGTTGAGCATCCATGAAACTAGGGTAACCATTTTGAATACCAAACAACTGGTTCACAGGGTAATTGTGATATCGGTATGGCTCAGAGGCTAATAAGATATTCAGTAAATACATGGCTATTTCTTTAGATAAAAGCTGCGATTCATCTAAGTCACTATCATCATAGGTAAGCAGTGTTTCTTTTACTTTTTTCATTTCAGCAAAAAGAGCATCGGTCTTTTCTGGGCGATCATCATCAAGCTCAGCATTATGTCCGGTAATACCGATAGACTCCAAGAAACCCAATGAAGTCAACGTTTCCGGGCTTTCAAATGCTTGTTGTAAAACCGTTCTATCAAGAAATGAACGTAACATAAAAGGTTTTTCGGCGTACCATTCGTGTGATGCAAATGCACCACCTAGTACTATGACAGACAATAGGGAGAGCCCTATCCATTTAAAAATTGATTTAACCATGTGATTTCCTTATCTATTATTTTTAGCTGGCTTATCCTAAACCTCAATAGCAGGGTACTTCAAGAGCTATTCAAAGAAACTTACAATTAGTAACAAATGAACTCTGTGGATATTTTGGGACGAATCTATGGGGCTAGAGTACAATTCGCTGATACTGGCAACATCAATACCAACTTCCTGTTCTGCATATACCTGAGCAAAGCAGTGTGTTTTATTCGCTTTTTTAGCAAACAATAGCTGATAATTAATTTTATGTTTATTAAGCACCTGTTTAAACTTTTCAATGCTTTGCTGAAAAATATCAGGGAAAAGTAGATGTAAAGGGGAGCCTAAACCATTGCCCCACTCCTGCAATTTACTTTTCTGCTGGTGCATAAGGGTTTCAATACGGGGATCACAAAGAGCGTCAAGTGATATTGTATTCATACCAGTGCGCCACTCGTTTGACTACGATTCATTGATGATAAACGTAAACTCGACAGCAAAAGAAATACCGTTGAAAACAACAATAATATGATGACATTGGCCCAAGGCGCACCTGACGCTTCTTCCTTATAGCTAAACTTAGGCACTTGCGCTAAATCAAAGAGCGTGACTCGTGCTATACACTCTTTACAGGGTGTAAAATCTCCTCGTTGATGCGCGGCTAAAATACGTTGCTGATAAAAATACCTTAGGGCTTGATGATGCGACAATACTTGTTTGATAAAGTGCTGATGGCGCATTAGGCCATTACCAGACAAATCAAATAGCGCACTCTGAAGTAGGGTTGCTGGTGATAAGTAACTGAATTGCTCTGCTCGATGTTGCTGGCTCATCAATACCGTTTGAAAGGCATCGTCATATGGCTGCATTACCGCTTCTATCGCGGCTATCTTGGCAATTTTTTTACTCGAATAACTCGAATCTAGATCACTGGCAGGTTTATTGACGCTACTTTTTTTGGCTAACTCCGGATGGTCCTGAAAAAATTGCGCCATTACCTTACTCGATGACTTATCTACCGCGTCTGATTTATCCCTTAGCATGTCTACATATTCAATACGTGAAGGCGCAGTATTTGCCGTCACTATCGCGGTATTTAGTATTGCCGGAACAATGATAACCAAGCTCAACCAAGCGATAACTAACACGGCGGCATTATAGCCTGATGTTTTACCATAGCTTATTACTAAAGCACTCAATGCTAGCCAAAATGCCGCATAAGCCAGTACTAAACAAGTGAACAGACTTACAACTAACAGGCTAATGCTGGTACTAAACAGTAATAATGCCGATACGCTGATTAAAAGCAGCGGTATAATGATGATGCTTGCTCGAATAACAAGTTGGTTGAACAATAATCGCCTAGGTGACAAGCCTTGCAGCATTAACAAACGTAACTGCCCTGACTGTTTTTCTTGTGCCAAGGCGTTAAAACTGATGCTAATTAATAACAAAGGCAAAAGGTAGATAATAAAAAATGCCAGATCAAATTTACCTATCAACAAACCTAATGGATGGACAAATTCATATTGATTGATAAAAGTTTGCTTTTGCGTCACTAACATTCTAAAAAAATACGGCTGGATATCACTTTGACCTATCGCCACCGCTGCACTGGGTAATGGTGACTTAGTTGCATAGTTAACCATCAAATAAAATGCCTGTCCGCGTAGATCATACGGATCATCCCACCAGTTAATTGGCTGATTCAGTGCTTGACGGTCAGCCAAACCCTGTTGCGCTGTAATGACCGCTTGTTGTTGCTCTTGCTGAGCACTACGGATTACCTCTTTTTGTGTAGCGACCCACTGGTAACCATTATAACTAGCCAAAGCACTAAAACAGACAGTAATAGCGACTAATAACCACAGCAAATGTTCACGGAGTAAGTTTTTTATTTCATTGTAACAAATGAGTAAATTCATCGTTGTCCCTCATTTTCCATGCGTCGAATGGCAAAATAACTCAGTGATATAAGTGCCGCTAGCCACAAAATTAGGCATATGACTGCGCGCCCATAATGACTACTTAGCTGGGCTATTGCCGGATACTGATAAGTAAATTCAGGTGTTTTTTCCCAGAGGTGGTGATCACCCTGATAGCTTTTATTGCTTTTACGACTATTTAGACCATTTAGACCATTCTCCTTCAAATCACTATTTAGTGTTATTTGCATTAAACGTCTGTAGGCTTCACCGGCATTAGAAAATAATTGATGATGCGCTAGGTCAGTTGCTGCCGCCGACATAGAAATAGTCTGTAATGCGATAAAAGGACTAAAAATTGCTGCGCTTTGATAATGTAAACTTTGCGCTTCAAGTTGCTTTTGTCGTTGACCAAATAAGCGATCAAACACCTTATCGGAAAATTGTTCACCAAACTGTAATTGTGCACCTGCCCAAGCAAACGGTAATTGATCAACATTATCGACGCCATAGGTGTCTAGCGTATATTGTTTGAACTTAGCGATGGCCTGTTGTCGTACTGGCGTGTAAATTTCTGACTCTAACTTAGATTGAAATACTTGCGAAGATTCTGTCGGGTATTGTTGAGTGGCATTTTCAATAGCAAATTTAGGTACCAATAAACAGGCTAACGCCCAGATCACCAATAAAATAATTAGCGCGCTGCGTGACGTACGGGCATAACTAGACACAGTGAGGGTCAATAATGCCCAAATAAAGATATAAACCCCATAGCTGACGATGAATAAAGCACTGCGATCAGCAAGAAGGTTGTCGCCAAATAAAAAAGCATAAATAATGTAAAGTACAACTGGAGCAAAAAATAACAGTGCCAATCCGGTTAAGGCGAACACTTTTGCGGTGAAGAATTTTTTAGGACAGAGACCGCTTGCAAGAAGTTGTTTTAACGTTCCTGATTCTCGTTCTGCGGCAATACTATGAAAACCCAATAGAATAATAAGTAATGGTAGCAATGTTTGTAAAATAAAGGCGGGATTTAAATCGCCAAAACGCTGCATTTGTATCGCATCTTGAATACTACGAAAGAGCGTGTCGTTCTTTTTATGAGCTTCAAGACGTAAGACCGCTCCTTGATAATCAGACAAGCCTGGGTCTAACACCGACAAGGCTGTATCAGGTTTGATAATATATACGCCATAGTGTGCCGCCGCATGAGGTTCTTTTTCCCCTTGGTTTAACCAGCGTTCACGCTCAGATTTTATGACTTGTTTCTTCTGGGTTTGCACTTGCTCATAACTATGCCAGCTAGAAAGTAAGGCGCAACCAAGTAGCAATAACACGATACTACTTAGCCATAAAGTACGGCCTTCACGCTTACTTTCGAGCCATTCTTTTTTTAAGGTAAGTATTAACATGTGCTCGCCATCCGCACATGCTCTAAATAGAGAGACTCAAGCTGCACATCTTTGATCCCTTCGCCCACTAAGCTATGTACTAATTGTCCCTGATTCATAATAGCGACCGAATGGGCATCTTCTTGAGCACGGTATAAGTCATGTGTAGCCATTAGTATTGCCACACCATCTTTGGCGAGAGCCTGGATCAGTTGGCTAAATTCATGACTAGCTAAGGGATCTAAACCTGAGGTTGGTTCATCTAAAATAAGCGCCTTCGCACTTTTGGCCAACGCAATAGCAATCCCTACTTTTTGGCGCATACCTTTGGAATAAGTGCCAACAGCTTTATTAGTGGCATGGTCAGGTAAATTTACATGCTCAAGTAGTTGCCGAAATTGCGCTGTAGTTTTATTAACGCCAGCTACTTTACTCATATAGGTCAAATTTTCCAGACCGCTTAATTTTGGATAAAGTGCAACCTGTTCAGGTATATACGCCAATTGTTTTCGCGCTTTAACCACATCTTTCACTGGATCAATGCCTGCTATATTGACATTACCGCCATCGGGCTTTAAAAAGCCAAGAATGCAATTTATCGTGGTAGTTTTCCCCGCGCCATTGGGTCCTAATAGCGCAAGTATTTCTCCTTGTCTAACCGTAAATGATATATCGTTCACTGCTTGGTATTCTGCAAAATGTTTACTAAGGTGTGTCACGGATATCACCTTGGTTTGATCATCATTCTTCATGAGAAAATATCCTTTTAATATTATAAATATTGCTATCCCTGCAAAAACAATTCATTGAATAACTTACATAGAAAAAGCTAAATCAAACCGTTAACAATTTAACTTTAAGTAGCTGTTATTAATACGTTATTACAGGGAGCTATGCTGTTTAAAATTCGACAGATGCTGATAGTACTACCGTGCGTCCTCGGCCTGGCGTGACGCCCCAATCAATCCCTTTAGCGCCTGCAGATAGCCAATATTCTTTGTCTAATAAATTTTCAACCTTCAAGCGAAATGTAGTATCCATAGAATTTATTTGGTAGCGTAACCCCGTATCAACACGGGTATAACTTGGCAACGATAAGGTATTTTGTACGTTTTGCTGGCGCTCACCTACATAGAAAATACCTAGGTTGGCATTTAAACCTTCAACCATCGATAAGCGATAATCAAAAAACACATTTGCTTGGACTTTTGGCACATTGGGTGGACGATTACCATTTAATGCTGGCTCACCTTCAAGTTTAGTTAATTCGGCATGCATCGCAGTAAATGACGCTACAACCGACAGGTCATTTGTCACTTCTCCATTCACATTTAATTCGATACCTTGATGCGACTGAACACCGTCTTGCACGAAGTAATTACTGATTTTATTGTGATACTCAAGCATTTTTTCTATTTCAAAAATGGCTATAGTGTAGGTCGCGTTACCCGCACGATATTTAATGCCGGCCTCAAGCTGTTCACTTTCTTGAGCACCTAAAGACTCTCCCTCATTGATTGCTCCGCTACCAATGACGGCAACACTTCCTTCACCAGCACCTTCGCTATAGCTTATATAGAACGAGGTATTATCGTTCGGTACATAATTTATTGCTAACATGGGAGTATTAAAGGTTTCATCGTCTAAAGTAACTTGTCTTTGTTGCGGTGCTTGTTGCTGCTTTTTATAACGAATATGACGTAAGCCTAGCGTGGCATATATCTGTTCGGTCAGACTGACTTTATCAGTGATAAAAAAAGAACTTTCTGTGGTATTTGTTCGCTTTGCTTGTGGATATTCAGGGTAGTCAGGTTTCGCCGTATAGACCGGGGTAAATATGTTACTGATAGGGTTATCTACGCTAAACCAACGACCATCATTTGATTCATAATCTCGACCACTGATGCCCATTACTAACTCATGTTCAATATTGCCTGTCAAAAAAGTACCACTTAGGAAACTATGTCCAGATAATGTTTGATAGGTTTCATCCGGGGTTATCAATATATCAGAGGCAAGTACATCACCTTGTGCATTCACCTCATATATATCAGGAAAAATGGTAAAACGATCATTGCCCGCATAAGCAACCTGAGTCACCCATTGCCAATTTTCTGATAGCCAATAATCAGCTCTTAGTGCCACATTTACTGTTTGTGTTTCATATAAACCCCATGGCTGGCCCAATAACACATCACTGGTATCAACGTAAGGTGGTAGTACTTTTTTACTACTGTCATTGGGATCGGTAGCCAAACCAATTAATGGCTGAGAAACTACCGATTTATCCTGATAATCAGCATCTAAACGTAATAAAAAGTCATCTGACACTTGCCAATCAAGTGCAGCACTGACGAAGTATCTTTCTAAATCATCACCGCCAGTAAAATCACCAGTATCTTCAATGGCCGCATTAAAACGATAGGCTAAAGCAGCGTCAGCACTCAATTTTCCACTCGTATCTACATGAATATATTTGCCATCACGACTACGTAATTCAGCAGTAACCTCAGTAAACGCTTTAAGGGTCGGTCGTTTAGTTACGTAATTAACGGTACCACCGGGATTATTAAAGCCTGAAACCAGACTTGATGGTCCTTTAAGCACGTCTATACGTTGAATATTTTCCAGTGGCACATCTTGAAAGGGTGCTAAAGCTAAACCATCGCGTCGTAGGCCATTAGTCCAATCTAATTGAAAGCCACGTAAGCTAACAAAATCAAAAACATTCCCTATCGCTGTATTTTGTACTGAGGCATCATTGGTTAATACCTCACCTAGCGTACGTGCTCGTTGATTGACGATTAACTCTTCAGAAAATGATTGAATAGAAAGGGGAAGTGAAAGAGGATCTTTAATGCCTAATGCCGCCGCATTAACATCACGCGCATCATATAAGGGTGCACGAGTACCTTTGATTTCAATTTTTTCTATCTCTTCTACTTTTTCTACTGCTTGTACAGCAAACGTTTGACTCAATGAGAGTAAACATAAACACACACTACTTGAAATTACTGACCTGTTCATTTTAATCCATTTATAAATATATTGAGTATAAGTAAACCTATAATCTCGGCTGTCATTTACTAACAACGAAGACGATAAATGTTATAATATAACAACAATAGCAATATTTAATACTTTAAAGAAAGACTTAATAAGAATTATTTTTATTATAATTTAATCTTTGGAGTTTTATTCGTATGTATATTTAATTTTTATATTTTACAAACAATAACTAACAATTATTATTGAGAGTATTAAACTAACATCTAAATATAAGTCATTTACATTTTAATAAAATGCTCAAAATCATCATAAAAACAAATAATACCGAGCATTACCTGTGTTATAAAATAACACTTACATTGGTGTTATTGTATTGAAATTAACAAAGAGTAGGGAGCCGTTAGGTAATTAGCTGGTGTGCCATTTAGGATGGAAGTTAGACCATGTTCATTAAGTTGTGATCTTGTTGTGCGTAGAGAGAATAATTAAAGGCAAGACGTGTAATAGCTATTGGGATTGAAAGCAACGTAGAAACTATAGATTTAGACCTTTTGAAGATGGGAAATTAATTAACAATGGGTATTAATTCGTTAAGATCATTGTGTTTTTCATTAGAATACAACTAGCAATAAGTATGATTGTGATACTTTCTATGATGCTATCGATTGTCACACTAGTGGGTGCTCTAAGCATAAATCGTACATAGCGTCTTTCTTAGTACCCAAAGGTAAGTACGTAAGTACTTGTTAGCGTTTCCAAAATACGTTGATTAGTGCTCCTACCAAGATTAATCCACCGCCCATAATGGTGGTGGCCATAGGCACTTCGCTAAAATATGCCCAGCCAATAAAAACTGAAAACAGCACTTGCACATAGGCATACGCGGTTGCTTTGTTAGCATCAGCGCTATGGAGTGCCTTGGTTAAGCCTACTTGCCCTACTTGAGTGAATATGCCGACTAAAACTAGTAACCCTGTCGCCGCTAGACTTGGCACAACAAAATCACTGCCTAACATGACTACTGAAATAGGAAGAGCAACCAGAGGGAAGTAAAAAATAATGACCGAGCTGTCGTCAGTTTTTGTCAGTTTTTTGATAATGACATAAGCAACAGCGCTACCAAATGCTCCCATTACAGCCGCGCCAATACTAATCCACGGATAATGTATGGCATTGTCTAATTGCAAATTAGGTTGAATAATAATGAATAAACCAAGTAAGCTGATGGCGATACAAGCGATGGTTGAGCGCTGTATGGTTTCTTTCAAAAAAAACACCGCCAACACTGCGGTAAATACAGGATGCAAATATTGTAATACGGTCGCTTCTGCTAAGGGTAAAGTTGTTACGGCATAGTAAACAAACATCAGAGCAAATGAACCGACAGTACCGCGTGCAATCAATAGCGCTTTATTATGGCCCCATAGGGATATCTTTTTACGTTTTATATCAGCGTAACTAATAATGCCCGAGACAATGGCTCTTGCTGCAACAATTTCCAGGACTGGAATACCTAAGCCGCTAACTTCTTTTACACAAGCCGCCATTAGGGCAAAGCCTAACGCCGAGATCAACATATACCAAACGCTCATTGGCATTGAATTTTTTATGGTTGTGAACATTTACAGTTGTACTCGAATAAAGAAGAAAGAAAGTTATATCAAACGGATTAGTTCGGTGATTGGGCGCTATTCTATCTCATTTAGTGTCGATGCGAACTAGCTTGGTCAGATTATTACTCAGGGTTTTGTTATCTGTGTTTGGTATTTTCGTCCCTACGTTAAGCCGAAAAAAGTCTGCCTGGAAAATTGATAGTGCATTGATAGAAGAAGTCATATCGAAAAGGTGTTCTAAATGAGCTTTAGAACTAGCTTTAAAATAGCTATAAAACAATGAGATAGATCAACAAAAATAACAAAATAAAGTTAATGCATCGTAAATTTGACTCATATCAACAAAAGTGTCGGTTAAATGCAAAAAGTCCTTATTAAAGAGTAGAGTAGCAGCTCTATTCAATTCCCTATTATCTTTAAGGTTACTATCGTGATTGTTAATAATCGTGTTAAGTCTGTTAGCTTTATCATTATTTCTATTCTCATATTGTTGTCGGTTATTCTCAGTTTTTTGACTAACCCTGTTAGTCCAACACCTTGGGTGTTAATCGCAGCATTGTGCATGATGCCGCTGATAAAACAGAAACACATCAAGCAAATTAAATGGAGTAAAGAGTACAGCATAGGTATTGAGTATATTGATCAAGACCATAAGAAGCTGTTGCACTTATTAAACCAATTTAGTATCGCTTTCGATTATGCCCAGTGTGAAGAGTTTGAACGTGAAGCCTTAGAAGAGTTAGTAAGCTATACCAAGTATCACTTTAAGCGCGAAGAAAAGTTAATGGAAGATTATGGCTACCCTGGATTGGCTGAACATCAAGAAGAACATCAAGCCATGATTGATAAAGTTGAAGAGTATGTCGCCATTTATAACATTGAAGGTCATGATTCACTGAAACAAGTAACTAATTTACTTACCTACTGGCTAATTAACCACATCCAAGAGTCTGATACCCAATATCGTGATTATCTAGTTGAGCTAGGTGCTGACGAGTTTGATGTTTAGTATTTTTTCTGATTTATATTTTCTGTACTCTACTTTCTTTGTCCCTCTCAACTTAGTTGAAGATAAGCACTAAAAAACTACGTCCAAATCTTTGAGGATTTAGGCGTAGCTTGTTTTTATTAGCACATATTTACTTGCTTAAACTGGCCAGTTTTTCACGTATAGCTTGGTATCGTTGCTGTTCGCACACGCCAAAGCCAGATAATTGTCTTACTTTATTGCGACCAAACAATGGCACTGACATACCAGCAAAAAATCGACAAAAACTTTCAATCGATAATGGCTGATTTATTTTTCCGCTAAGTCGTTCAGCCAATTCCGTCATGCCCTGCTTTAAGGCTTCATCACTCGGCCATGGGATCTGAGCTTGAGAATGCTCAAGTACTGCCACTTGACCACGACAAACACTACAGTGACCACATTGTGGGACTGTTCCTGCATTGCGAGCTGAATCGAGACTATTATTATCGGAGCTATTACCGTCAAACCTTTTATCATCGAAACTAGTATCATCAAAGTAGCGCGCCAAATTTACCGTTAAACAAGTATCGAGCTGGAAAAAACGTACTAAAGTGGCGATACGTTTAATTTCTTTTTCTTCATTATCTTTAAAATAATTACTGAGTGTTTGGCACAAACTAGGATCTGCCAATTCATTCAGCTTTATATTAAATACCTCAGTCATACCTTTAGTTTCAAGCACTATCAATTGTTGTTCTTGTAGGTATTCAAGAGCGGCTATAACACGATTACGTTCAATACTTTTATCTTGCAGTAAAGTATCAAAATTCAAACTACCCCAGACTTTTTTAAAGTCTGTAGCATTAAAGATACGTTGTAAAAAGTCTTTACGTTGATCATTAAAACTATTGATAATTTCAGCTTTAGGTTTTAATAGTTTAATTTTAAAGTCAGCAAAGTAAGCATAAAGTGGTTCAATCACGCCCGCTAACTCTAACTGTACTAATAGGGTTTTTAGCGGAAGTTGTTTAATATTAACAGCATTAGACAACTGCAATATTTGTAACTCCCACTTTCCTTCAGACCGATTGTCACTTATGCCTACGTGAGTGCTTGTTATTACCTCTGATTTTATTGTATTTAATAACATTTCAATGCCGGTAAACTCAGGTGTATCTCCGTAAACAAAGTTTTCAACGGTATTTAAGCCATCAAGATTAGCTAAGGTAAAACACTGCGAAGGCAGCCCATCTCGCCCTGCTCGTCCTATTTCTTGGCTGTAGTTTTCTATAGACTTTGGCAAGTCATAATGAATAACAAAACGTATATTACTTTTATCAATGCCCATACCAAAGGCAATAGTCGCGACAATAACCTGTATTTTACCTGCCATAAAGTCTTGTTGAATTTGACTGCGCGTATCACTGTCAAAACCAGCATGGTAAGCACAAGCATTGATGCCTTGCTGTTTTAAATATTGCGCGACTGTTTCAGCTGAATGTTGCAAGGTAACATAAACAATACCAGCACCTTGTTGAGCAGAAATGATTTGCTCAAGTTGCTTGTTTTTATGCGCTTGCGTAACCGGTAGCACACTTAAATCAAGGTTAGATCTATAAAAGCCTGTTTGCACAATATGTTCATCTCGAATAGCAAACTTAGCTGCCATATCTTGTTTTACTTTACGCGTTGCCGTCGCGGTAAGTAACAACACCAATGAAATATTCAACGCTTGGCAATAACTCGGTAGCTTTAAATAATCGGGTCTAAAATTATGCCCCCACTCAGAAATACAATGCGCTTCATCAACCACCAGCATAGAAACAGGTACAG
>OJBB01000235.1_pt1 | contig 21247 bp, 17 predicted proteins | sample 1590401 | NCBI WGS metagenome assembly OJBB01 (sample SAMN05416789, study PRJEB24817) | seawater metagenome | isolation source: Sea water | place: Canada:Atlantic | collected 2013-07 | reverse complement strand
TCTATGTAAGCTAGGTCGTAATACATCAGCATCTACCAAAAGTACTGTTTTATTCTGCTCAAGGGCAATACTTAATGCCAAGTTAATAGCAACATAAGTTTTTCCTTCATTAGAATGAGAACTAGTTACCATAATTAAATTGCTATTATGTAACGTTTTAGATGCTAAACCAAAAGCATTGTTTAGCAGTTTTCGCTTGATATGACGAAACTCTTCTTGAATATGATGAGCGCTATCAGGGCTGTAAATAAAACCACGTTCATTTAATCGGTCGCCATTTAATATTATCTTATCTTTATTATTATTTACTTTTTCTGTTGCCATATGCACAGAAGAGCTACTGATTTCTTGAATATTATTATCGGCTTTAGCCTGAAATTCAGTAGGAGTATCGAGCTTTTCATGCTGAGCTAATTTTTGTTTAGCCAACGCTTTTTCAATAGTACTCATGGCTAAAAGATCCTTTTTAACGGTGCTTGAATAAGATTAGGGAATACGAAATAACTAACAAATAATAGTAATAGGCAGAGTAATAGCAGGTTAGAACCTATAAAGACCAACGTTTTTTTCTGATGCCATCTATGTAAACCTAAATTCTCATTGGCAGAGATGACACCAAAAATAGGTACGCCAGTAATCTTAGTTAGTTGCGCTGTAGAAGTTGCAACAGGAGTTAATTGACTCATTAACAACGACAAACCAATGCCAACACCAAAGCCAACTAGAGTGACGGCTCCAAATAAAATAAAACGTTTTGGTCCTGATGGCTTCGATGCTTTACGTGGTGGATCAATGACACGAAATTGTATTTTATCAGTAGTTTCATCAGCCTGTTGAGCGAGCTGCGCTGTTTCTTTACGTGATAATAATTCTTCGTATTTAGCTTTAGTGATTTCATATCCACGGTTTAGTGCAATTAATTCCGCTTCAATTTCAGGTAATGTATGCACTCTATTTTCTAGTTCTATAATACGTTGACGGTAATTGTCAGCCCTAACATTAAGTGAGGCAATTAAGTTTTCCAGCTGATTAACCTGAATTTGTACTTCTTGGATAACAGGATTAGCACTCAAGCGGTTTAAACTGCCGGTATTTTCATTATTTTGCGCAAGGTATTTTTCAATTTCATCTTTACGCAATTTATTTAAGTGTTCTAAGTTCCTACTAATTTCAATAACATCAGGGTGTTTGTCGGTATAACGAAGTTTTAAACCATCAAGTTGTACTTCTAGTTCATTTATCCGGTCATCATAAGTAGTTCGTATCGAACTTTCACTTTTGATTTTATTATCACTGTTTTTATCGGTATTTATTGATTGCGCGAGTTGTTTTTTAGCAGAGTCAAGACGAGTCTTGTTTTCTAAAAGGTCTAATTCAATTGCTTTTAGTTTTTCTTTATTACCATTGAGTTTTGCATAGTAACCACCTGACTGGTCAGGTAAGATTCCACTGTATTTTTGCTTGAAACTCGTAAGCCTAGCTTCACCGTTTGAAAGTCGATTTTCATAATCTTTGATTTGAGCATTTAAAAATTTTTGTGCGCTGTCTGAGTCGCTTCTAGTTTCGCCTAAAGTATTTTCAATGAAAACTGTTAACGCTGAACGCACAATGTTTTTGGCCATTTCAGGATCTTTATCTTCAATACTCAAGGTATAAATATTTTCTCGGCCAACCCCTGATATCTTTATGTTGTCTTTTAGATTTTTAATTATTGCTTCATATTCAACACTATTGCTAGCCTGCACATCTAAATCTGTCATTCGCGATATACGTTCTAAATTGGGACGGCTTAACAATGTTTTCACCATCAAACGAATTTGTGTATTCGGGTTGGTTTCAACGGTTAAACCTTTCAATAGCGGTCTTAATAAAGACTGGGTATCAACATATACTCTTGCTTCTGATTTATAAACATTGGGCATCGCAGCGACAAAATACCAACCAATAGGGCAAATAAGCCAAGTTGCTATAATGATATAACGACGTTTTAACCAAATTCCTTTTAGATAATCAATCATCTCTTCAAATATATCTTGCATTACTACCCTTTAATTGTGCGCTAAATTTTGATGTGTTAAGACTTTGGTAAATTAAAACCAAGCTTCAGGAATTATGATAATATCGCCCGGTAACATATCAACATTGGCACTGATCTCTCCATCTTTAAGTAATTGATCTATCATTACTTGGTATTGTTTCTGTTCACCACTTTCTATACGTATTAATACTGCATCGTTACCATCTGCAAATTCGGTTAAACCACCGACTTGAATCATAACATCGAGTAAGGTCATATGCTGGGTATAATTAATTGCTCTTGGTTGTGCGGCCTCACCTATGACACGAATTTGCTCGCTGAAAGGCCCTACAAAATTCTCAACAGTCACGGTTACAATAGGATCACGTAGGTACGTTGCTAATATTTCCTCAATGGAACGAGCTAATTCAGTTGGGGTTTTGCCTGCTACTTCGATATCTTCAACTAAAGAAGTGGTAATCATGCCATCTGGACGCACCACAAATGAGCCTGAAACTTCAGGATTACGCCAAACAAAAATATTAAGCACATCGCCAGAGCCAATTAGATATTTATAGCTATTTATATCTGCTGTATTAGAAGAGTGCAAAGTTGCACTAGGTAGCGTATTGTTTGAGCTACAACCTGAAAGAAAAGTTGCTAGTAATAGCAGTCCAACTTTTAATGTGCTGGCAAAGCGATTATCCATAATTTACACCTTTTTTAATACAATTTGATTTAAATACTATGTGTGATTGTATGGTATTTTATTGTCTTTTAGCAATATTAATTAACAAGTGTAAATTAATCGTTAACTTTAATGTGTTTTTTGTTAGAATCGTGGCTGTTTTTTCAGTAGAAACTTGTTATTTAGCAAAAATTAATTAAAGGGAACCTAGTCAGTTATGTCTAGTTCGAAATTTCGTGATTTATCAACAGGTACCAAGTCTTTAATTATTATAGAGCAAATTTTATTTGTTGGTGCTCTATTGTTGGCTGTTCATTTGAACGGGGAATATCATATTGTTGATTTTTTCGTGGTGTCTGATGGTTTCTTAATATTCTATGCCGTTATCTTTGCGCTACTGAATCAATTAAGTGCCTTAGCGCTAGGATTATACAACTCCAAGCTCAGAGAAAGTTTTCGAGGGATTTTTCGTCGTATGTTGATGTGTGTATCTGTCGGGTTTTGTGCGACAACACTTATCAATCCTTTCTATGGCGTTTATCATCTACCAATAGAGTTACTGGCTATAGCCTCTTCACTTAGCGTTTTTCTTGTGAGTTCTTTTCGTTATTTTGCCTTTAAGGTCGATTTTTTTGGATTTGGTAAACGTAATATTTTAGTTTTAGGCTCTGGTCAACGTGCATCAATTATCGAAAGACGTATGCGACGTGATGTCGATAGACAAGACTTTACTGTACATGGTTTTGTTATCATGGACGGTGACTCACAAGATGGAATCAAACGCGAAACTCGTATTACTCTTAATGAATCATTAGTTGAATACACCTTAGCTCACGGTATTGATGAGATAGTTGTTGCTAATGATGAACGACGTAATAACTTACCTGTAGATGAATTATTTGCTTGTAAGATACGCGGTATTGAAATTATAGATATATTGGATTTTATTGAACGTGAAACCGGCCAAATCGCTGTTAACCTTATTTATCCAAGCTGGGTCATTTATTCTAATGGTTTCGCTTCTAATAATTATTTACGAAATACCTTAGATTGGATCTTTAATGCAGGTATGGCTTTGGTCTTGTTATTATTGACTTGGCCAGTGATGTTTATTACTGCGCTGTGTATGAAGATTACCGAAGGTTTTAATGCGCCGATATTTTATAAGCAAGAGCGTGTTGGTTTAGATGGCGAACCGTTTAATATGATTAAGTTTCGAAGTATGCGTTTAGATGCAGAAAAGCACGGTGCCCAAATGGCGAGTGAAAACGATAATCGTATTACCAAAGTTGGTCAATACTTACGTAAGTATCGTATCGATGAGTTACCACAAATTTGGAATGTATTGCATGGCCATATGGGATTTGTTGGTCCAAGACCTGAGCGTCCGCAATTTGTACAAAGCCTTATCAAAAATATTCCGTATTATAATGAACGTCATAATGTTAAACCGGGTTTAACTGGTTGGGCGCAATTAAAATACCCTTACGGCGCTACAGAGGCTGATTCTTTAGAGAAGCTAAAATACGATTTGTATTATATTAAGCATCGTAGCTTTCTCTTAGATATATTAATCTTAATTCGTACGGTAGAGATTGTGTTATTTGGTAAAGGGCGTTAATGATAATGCAATCAGTAAACAAAATGACTCCATTACCTAAAAAGCAGGCGTTAACGGTAGATGTTGAAGATTACTTCCATGTTTCTGCTTTTGAAAAGGCGATTGATAAGGCGGATTGGAACAATCTTGAGCTTCGTGTTGAAACTAACACTTATCGATTATTAGAGCTATTTGAACAAAAGCAGGCTAAATGCACCTTTTTTACTCTAGGTTGGGTAGCAGAGCGTTGTCCTAATTTAATTAAAGCAATTGTTGATCAAGGACATGAGCTAGCGAGTCATGGTTTTGCTCATCAACGCGCAACTGAAATGACTTCTGAGCAGTTTCTGGCCGATGTGAGTAAAAGTAAGCAAATACTCGAAGATGCTTCTGGGCAAGCAATTATTGGTTATCGCGCCCCAAGCTTTTCTATTAACGATAGCAATACCTGGGTGTATGAAGTTTTAGCTAAACTGGGTTTTGAATACAGTTCGAGCACTTACCCTATTGAACATGATTTATACGGTGTGCCTAACTGGCCACGTTTTAAATATCAAAGAGATGAGGGCATCATTGAAATACCGGTCCCGACAGTTCGAAAAAATGAACGTAATACAGGTATTGGTGGTGGTGGCTATTTTCGCCTCTATCCTTATTGGTTGTCAAAAAGACGTATTGATAATTACTTAAATACAGAGCAACAGCCTTACAGCTTTTATTTTCACCCTTGGGAAATCGATCCGGAGCAACCTCGAGTTGCAGGTGCCTCGATAAAATCTAGACTTCGTCATTATTTAAACTTATCTCGTATGGAAGGTAAGGTTGAACGTTTGTTAGAAGATTACCAGTGGGACACGATGAAAAGTGTTTACTTGAATAAGAAGTAAACACGAAACAGTTACAGTGCAATTGTGGTGAGCTCACCTTTAAGTTAAATATAAAGAGAATGGACACTTGAATAATATTTCTATTACTAATAATGCAATTAAACAACTCACATCATCTGAATTTTCGACGTGGGATCACTATGTTAAAAATCATCAACAGGGTAGTTTTTTCCACTTAAGTGGTTGGCAGCAAGTGATATCAAAAAGCTTTAATCATGATTGCTATTTTTTGTTTATAGAACTTGATGGCAGCATTGCTGGTGTTTTACCTTTAGTAGAGGTGAAAAGTAAGTTATTTGGCCATGCTCTCATTTCAACACCTTTTTGTGTTTATGGCGGTGCTATAGCTGATACACCTGAATTAGTTCGTCAATTAGAACAAGAAGCCTGTTTATTAGCTGAAAAGTTATCAGTTGATTATTTAGAGCTACGTTATCAAGAAAAGCAAGAATCGACGTTACTCTTAAAGCAAGCACACAGTGCTTTTGGTTGTGAACTAGCGGAAGATAATGAGAAAATCCTTGCGTCAATTAAGAAAAAGCAACGTGCAGTGATCCGACACTCCCTCAAAAATGAGCTTAACTTTTCGCTTGAGCCAGGTAAGACGAATTTACAAGACTTTTATCATCTACTGTCAATGAGTTACCGTAACTTAGGCACACCAATTTTTAGTAAAGCCTACTTTGATAACCTGGTAGATGTTTTCGGCGATAATATTGATATTGCTATTATTAAAAGTAAAGATGACCAATTATCAAGTGCGGTAATGAATTTTTACTTCAACGAGCAAGTATTACCTTATTATGGTGGCGGTAATGATAGTGCCCGTGGTCTTAAAAGTGCAGATTACATGTATTATCAAGTAATGTGTAATGCGAGTGAAAAAGGTTATCGTTGGTATGATTTTGGCCGGAGTAAAAATGATAGTGGTCCTTATAAGTATAAGAAAAATTGGGGTATGGAACCTAAGTCACTCTATTATTATTACCACCTAGTCAACGCAACTGAATTGCCAAACCTTAGTCCAAATAACCCTAAATACAAATTATTCATTGAGTTGTGGCAAAAGTTACCACTAAAAGTGAGTCAACTAGTTGGTCCATTTTTATCTAAATTTCTAGGATAAGCCAATGAGTCATTCAACTGATCAGGTTAATGCTAGGAAGGATGATCATAGTGTTCAAAAAGAACCGTTGTTGTTCTTGTGCCATCGTATTCCGTTTCCGCCGAATAAAGGCGATAAAATTCGTTCGTTTAATATATTAAAAAAACTGAGTGAACAGTATGAGGTTCATTTAGGCTGTTTTATCGATGACCCATTTGATAAACAATATGTTTCAGGTTTACAAAAATACTGTGCTTCTATTTTGCATATCGACCAGCATAAAACGCTTTCAAAAATTAAAGGCTTAATAGGTTTTTTAACTAATAAGCCTATTACGTTACCTTATTATTTCGATAAACGAATGCAGCAATGGACTCATCGAGTGATTGCTCAGCATAAAATTAGTAAAGTATTTGTTTATAGCTCGTCGATGGCACAATACGTTCAAGGGGACAGCTGCAAAGGTGATGAATATAGCGCATTAGAACGAGTTATTGATTTTGTTGATGTAGACTCTGATAAATGGCGTCAATATGCGAATAAAAAAGTTGGTATAGCAAAGTGGTTTTTTAATCGTGAATATATGTTATTGGCACGAGAAGAAAATGCTATTTGTGCTCAATTCACCCATAGTTTATTTGTTTCACCTGATGAAGCACTACTCTTTCGTGCTCATCAACCACAAATCCACCACAGTAAAGTTCACGGTTTACTCAATGGCGTTGATGTTAATTTCTTTAATCCTAAAGTCGGTTTCTCTGAAGAAAAATTAGTGCCTACCGTACCGTTTATTAGTTTTACAGGAGCAATGGATTACTGGGCAAATATTGATGCGGTCTTATGGTTTGTCGAGCATGTTTGGCCGTTAATATTAGTAAAGCAACCAACAGCAATTTTTTGTATTGTTGGCGGTAACCCTAGTAGTGAGGTTAAGGCTTTAGCTAAAAATAATAAAGGCATTATTGTGACTGGACGAGTGCATGATGTCAGGCCTTTTATAGATAAAGCTCAGTGTGTTGTTGCGCCATTGCAAATAGCGCGAGGTATTCAAAATAAAGTACTCGAAGCAATGTCACTTAATAAAGCTATTGTTGTCACAACGATGGCAATGGAAGGCATCAATGCAAAACAATCTGATGGCGTGGTTATTACCGATGATAAAAGCGTTTACGCTCAGGCTTGTTCGGCATTTCTAAGCAAGCAACCAAAGGTATTAACTAATAGAGAGTGGATTTTAGAGCATTTTACTTGGCAGCAAACCTTGCAGCCATTAGTGAATTATTTTTCTGCTAAGGAAAGACATCAATGAAGATAACTGATAACCGCTTTTTAGCAATTTTTTCATTACTTATTTTTGCTTGGGCATTGGTCTATAAAGATGCTTTAGCAGGCATGGAAGCCATTTGGTCACGCTCCGATACTTTTGCACATGGCTACTTTATTTTACCAATTAGTTTATGGCTTTTATGGCGAGATAAAAGACATTTATTAGTAAGCATTTTGCAACCTAGTTGGCTAGCTTTACCCCCTTTAGCTATATCATTATTTATCGGTTTATTTGCCTATGCGGCAGATATTGATGTTTTAGGCCAACTATCAGCAGTTAGCTCACTTATTTTTTTATTATGGATGTTATTCGGTAATAAACTGACATGGCGCTATAAATTCCCATTAGCGTATTTATTATTCGCAGTGCCAATGGGGGAAAATCTTATTCCTTGGCTGCAAGACGTAACTGCATGGTTTACCGTTTTCTTCTTAAAGTTGAATGGTATACCTGTTTATGTTGATGGTTTGTATATTCAAATACCCACAGGTATGTTTGAAGTTGCTGTTGCCTGCTCAGGTATTCGCTACTTAATTGCTTCTGCAGCGGTAGGTACTTTGTACGGATATTTAACTTATCGCAAAACACATAAACAGGTTATATTTTTTATTTTCGCTTTGCTTTTACCTATTTTAGCCAATGGTATACGTGCCTATGGCATAGTCGCTATTGCCTATTATTCAGATATGGAATACGCCACAGGAGCAGATCATCTTATTTATGGTTGGTTATTCTTTGGTCTTATAATCATGTTGATGTTCTGGATAGGCGGTTTTTTTGCAGATATTGAAAAGAGAGACTCAGAACATTCAACCGTGACTAAACAGAATGCATCATATAATTATTCTTGGCGAAAAATAAGTACACCAATTATTGCTTTAGTTATGATTGTTACTGCGGCAGTTGTTTTTAATAATATTAATGTAATCGCTAGGCCTGATGTTCCAGCGGCTGCACTAGTTGAGAAAATTAATTTTAAGAAAATAAAAACATCAGATTGGGGAATAACATTTGAGGATGGCCTACAACGAAGCCATCTAATTAGTAATCAAGGAATTGAAGTTTTTAAAGCGGTATATGGCAATAAACAAACCCAAGGTGAAATGGTAAGCTTTGGAAATAGTTTACATAACCACGATTCATGGACAGTTATTGAAGCTAAGCAGAAAAGAATAAATAACAGCAAAATTGAAATTGTACATTTAAGAAATATTAATGGTTTATCTCGTAGTTATATTTACCAATATAAAGCAGGTGATTTTGTTGAAATTTCAATTTCAAAAATAAAGGTAGCTCAAGCCTTTAATAGCCTATTCCAGTTGTTTAATACCAGTGAGATCATAGCCGTTTCTATTGAGGGTAACAGTAATTTACTGCAAGTAGAAGCTAACTTACTTGCAGCATTCACAGAACTGAAAAAGTTGGAACATTGATTGAAAAAAACTAAGCCAATTATTGCTCACTTAATCTATCGATTTGATATTGGTGGATTAGAACGTGTAATGGTAAATTGCATTAATGCTATGAAAAACGAAGAATATCAGCATGTTGTGATAGCACTTACTGAAGTGACTGATTTTTCTGAGCACCTGAATCATTCTGTTGATGTTTATCAGTTAAATAAACAATCAGGGAAAGATCTCATGAGTCATTGGCGATTATTTAAATTATTAAGAAAAATCAAACCAGACTTGTTACATACTTATAATTTAGCAACAATTGAGTATCATCCTATTTCAGTTTTTGCAGGAGTAAAAGCCCATATTCATGCTGAGCATGGTCGAGACAATGCAGATCCCAAGGGCCTAAATAAAAAGCACAATTTACTTAGGCGACTGTTATCTCCTTTTATAAATTACTTTGTTCCTGTTTCTTACGATTTATTTGATTGGCTTAAAAAAGTGGTAAACATTAAAGCAAATAAATTAGTATTAATTCGTAACGGTATCAATATCAATGAATTTAACCGACAACGAGAAAGCGATGATATTATCAAATTTATTCATGTTGCTCGATTAGATTTAGTTAAAGACCAAGCGGGATTGATTTCAGCATTCGCTCATTTAGTGAAAAAAAATAATTTAAACAAAAAAAACGTCCAGTTGACTATTGTTGGTGATGGCGCAGAACTGAGTCGCTTGAATGTTCTTGCTAATGAATTAAATATAGCAAATTATATAGAATTTACTGGTGCTAGGAACGATATAGCTAACTTGTTATCTAATGCAGATGTTTTTGTTTTATCTTCGATAGCTGAAGGAATTCCAATGACAGTGTTAGAAGGAATGGCGTCGAGTTTACCTGTAATATCGACAAATGTTGGTGGACTCCCAGAGTTAATCACTAACAATATAAATGGTTATCTAGTTGATAAGCAGAATATTGAACAGCTTTCTTTAGCAATGGAGAACTACATCAAGCATCCTCAATTAATAATACGACACGGTAAACAGGCAAGATGTTTTATTGAAGATAATTTTTCAGAACAAAACATGGTTGATCAATATTTGACACTTTATAAAAAATCATTAGGGCAAGGTTAATGTGTGGCATAAGCGGAATTTTTAGTTTTGATAGTAACGTGGCAATTGATAGTGAGTTACTTCAATTAATGAATAATGCACAAGCCCACCGAGGCCCCAATGATCAGGGCTATCATATTAAACCTGGCATTGGTTTAGGTCATAGGAGACTTTCTGTTATCGACTTAGCAGGAGGACACCAGCCTATATACAACGAAGATGAGAGTGTTGTTGTGGTTTTTAATGGTGAAATTTTTAATCACCATGAAATTGCTAGTCAGCTAAAGCAATTAGGTCATATATTTAAAACTAATAGCGACACCGAAACCATTGTACATGCATGGGAAGAGTGGGGTGTAGAGTGTGTTCACCATTTTAGAGGTATGTTTGCTTTTATTTTATGGGATGATAATAAAAAGGAGCTCTTCATAGCTCGAGATCGGCTTGGAATAAAGCCTCTGCATTATAGTTTATTATCAAATGGGTCAGTTATTTTTGGATCAGAGCTAAAAGTCTTACGTAAACACCCATTATGCTCAAAATCTATTAACCCAGAATCCATCGAAGACTATTTAACATTTGGTTATATACCCGATCCAAAGACTATTTTTTCAGATGTGTATAAATTGGAAGCTGGCTATTATTTACATTTAAAGCAGGGTGATAGTCCTAAAGAGCTAATGCCCGTGCAATACTGGGACTTACCTTGGCAATCTAGTGAGAGGTTATCTCCAAAAGAAATAGAAAACGAGCTCATTGAGCGCTTAAAAGAATCGGTAGAGATAAGGATGGAAGCTGAAGTGCCATTAGGAGCATTTTTGTCTGGCGGTGTTGACTCAGGCGCTATCGTAGCAATGATGTCTCAATGTCAAAATAACCCAGTGAATACTTGCTCAATAGGTTTTGATGTTCCTGAATTTAACGAGACAGATTTTGCCAAGCTGGTAGCTGACAGGTACCGAACTAATCATAGTATTGAAATGGTAAATCATGAAGATTTTGATTTAATTGATCGACTTATGGATATTTACGATGAGCCGTACGCAGACAGCTCCGCGTTGCCGACATACCGGGTATGTGAGCTTGCAAGAAAACACGTAACAGTGGCCCTTTCGGGGGATGGTGGTGATGAATTATTTGCAGGCTACCGACGTTATCGATTACATATGGCAGAGCAAGCATTGCGCGACAAAGTTCCTTTATCAATTAGACGGTTTATTTTTGAGCCTTTAGGAAGAATATATCCAAAATTGGATTGGGCTCCTCAATTTTTACGAGCAAAAACGACTTTCCAATCGCTCGCGCTTTCTAGTAGTGAAGCTTACTTGAATAGTATGAGTAAATTAAGAATTGACGAACGAGAAAACCTATACAGTAAAAGTTTTGTAGATAAACTTAGCGGCTATAGTTCAGGACAAGTATTTAAAAGGTTACTTAAGAATAAGACATTCACGGACCCTTTAAAAGAAGTGCAATATTTAGATTATAAAACTTGGGTTACCGGCGATATTAATACCAAGGTTGACCGAGCAAGCATGGCGCATGGACTCGAGGTAAGAGTACCAATACTCGATCACCAATTTGTTGAGTGGGCATTTAAAGTACCCTCAAACTTGAATTTACATAAAGGTGAAGGTAAAGCTGTATTTAAAAAAGGGCTAGAACCTCATGTTCCCCATGATAATTTATACAGAAAAAAAATGGGGTTTAGTGTTCCTTTAGCTGAGTGGCTTCGTGGTCCACTGAAAGAAAAATTACGAACAAGCATTTTAAGCATTGAAATGAAAGAAAGTGGTTTTTTTGAAATGAAAAAAATAACTAACTTATTTGATGAACATCAATCAGGTACATCAGATCATAGTACTTCTTTATGGTCATTATTCATGTTAGCAAGTTTCCTCCAAAAAGTAAGAGTAAATTAAGTGTTATGAAAATTTTACATATCCTGGATCACTCAATACCCTTACATAGTGGTTATACATTTAGAACACGCTCTATATTAAAGGAGCAACACAAACTTGGTATCGAAACATGTCATGTCACTAGTCCAAAACACGGTAATGACCAAGTTGAAATTGAAGAAGTTGACGGGCTTAAATTTTACCGTAGTGCTCCTATTTCTGGTTTGATGTCAAAACTTCCTGTGCTTAATCAAATGGCCAACATCTCGCCAATGGTTAAACGAATTATGGAAGTGATTGAAATTGAAAAGCCTGATGTTATTCATGCGCATTCACCAGCACTAAATGGTTTAGCGGCTTTAAAGGCGGGAAGAAAATCAGGATTACCCGTTGTTTATGAAATTCGTGCCTTCTGGGAAGATGCTGCTGTTGACCATGGAACTTGTAAAGAAGACGACTTACGCTATCGTTTAACTCGAAAAATGGAAACCCATGTAGTTAAACATGCCAACGCAGTGACAACAATCTGTGAAGGTTTACGTAGAGATCTGATCAGTAGAGGTTTTGACGAAAGTAAATTCACTGTTATTGCTAACGCGGTAAATGTTGATCAATTTGATATTATTAAAGAAAAAAATAGTGAACTTGAAGCCGAGCTTGGGTTAAAAGATTGTCAGGTATTAGGATTTTTAGGCTCTTTTTATGGCTACGAAGGAATTGATTTAATCATTTCAGCTCTACCTGAAATTTTAATAAAGAAACCTAATGTTAGGCTGCTACTTGTTGGCGGGGGACCAGAAGAGCGTATTTTGAAGGAAAAAGTAGTGTTGCTTGGTTTAGAAACTAAAGTAATATTTACTGGACGTGTACCGCACAATGAAGTTGGTAAGTATTATAGTTTAGTCGATTTATTAGTTTATCCTCGTAAAGGTATGAGGTTAACAGAGCTGGTGACCCCTTTGAAACCCTTGGAAGCTATGGCTCAAGGTAAGTTAGTGCTTGCGTCTGATGTGGGTGGGCACAAAGAGTTAATTACTGACAATGTTAATGGATTCTTATTTGAAGCTGATAATGTGGAACAGTTAAGTAAGAGAGTTCTTGAGATTTTAAGTCGCTCTGTAAGTCCACTAAAGGAAGACTCTGAGACTGAAGGAGTCTTGTCACCCTCAAGATTTCTAGACGGAGACTTAAACCAATCAATCATAACTAATGGTCGAGACTTTGTAGAAAATATTCGTAATTGGAAAAATAGTGTGAGCAATTATACTGCTGTATATAAGCGGTTACTAAAATCATGAATATACTGACTATTACAACACTTTATCCTAACACTGAACAAGAGCGACACGGTGTTTTTGTTGAAAATAGGCTACGTAAGCTTAGAGAGAAATACCCTGATGTTCACATTACAGTGATAGCTCCAGTGCCATATTTTCCTCTCACATGGGATAAATTTGGAGCATACGGTAAGTATGCAAAAATACCTTATATGGAAAAAAGGCATGGTGTAACCATTTATCACCCAAGGTATTTGGTTATCCCCAAAGTAGGCATGAGTATTACACCGTACTTCTTATATCGTTGTCTCTATAAATTAATTACTAAACTACAAAAGCAAAATGAAAAATTTGACTTGATTGATGCCCATTATTTTTATCCTGACGGGGTTGCTGCAAATAGGTTATCTAAAAAAGTTAGTCTACCTATTGCCATTACAGCCAGAGGAAATGATATAAGTTTAATCCCTAATTATAACACCCCAAGGAAACTGATTAAAAAGACTCTTTTAGAAGCGGATGCTTGTATAGGTGTGTGTAAGGCCTTGGTTGATGAGATGAAACAAATACAGCCAGAACAAGTTAATTATTATGCTTTTAGAAATGGTGTCGATTTAGAAGTGTTTACACCATTAGAACTATCAAAAAGACATGAGCTAAGGGCTAAATATAACGTTACAGAAAAGTTTGTATTAATTTCAGTTGGCCATTTTATTGAACGTAAAGGTCATCATTTAATCATAGATGCATTGATTAACCTTCCAAATACGCACTTATTTCTTGCTGGTGATGGTGAATTAGATAACCAATTGAGGCAACAAGTTAATAATTTATCATTACAGAATCAGGTGACTTTCTTAGGTGCCATCCCTCAAACTGAATTACTAAATTTTTATGGCATTAGTGACTGTATGGTACTGGCGTCTAGTAGAGAAGGCTGGGCAAACGTATTACTTGAATCAATGGCTTGTGGGACGCCTGTCGTTGCTACACCAATTTGGGGCACTCCGGAAGTTGTCTCGGAAAAATCTGCGGGGGTATTAACAAAAGGTCGCAGTGCTGATGCAATTGGACAAGCAATTTTAGCACTCCAACAAAACTATCCGGACCGAAAAGATGTACGTAAATTCTCAGAAAAATTTAGTTGGGATGAAACAAGTACTAAATTATATGAATTATTTATATCTTTGATAGGTAAAAAATAGTATGGAAAGTTTATTGTTTTTATGCGACCTGTGTGCGGTTGTTTTTCTCTGTTTTTGGGCAATAAAGCAAGATGATAAAGGAAACAAATAATGCGTGATTTAGTTATGCTACTTGTTCTTCCATTCATGGTTTATGCCATAATGAAAAGACCTTTTATTGGCGTTGCTTTGTGGTTATGGACAGCGTTATTTAACCCAAACGGTTGGGTTTATGGTATAGCTGGCTCTATTCGTTATAATTTACTTTTCGCTATTTTAACTTTCATTAGTTATATGTTTTATAAAGATAAAATAAAATTTAAATGGGATAAACTATCAAGTTTAATTTTTATTTTTACCATCATATCTGTTTTATCTACAATATTTACGATTGGTAATTCTGAAATAGCGTGGGAATATCAAATTAGGTTCTTAAAAACGATTGCATTATTTTTTATGATAATTACTGTTTTTAAAAATAAGCTGCATATCGATACCTTAATTTGGGTTATTGCATTATCAACATGTTTTTATGGTTGTGTAGAAGGACTAAAATTTATTGCTAGTGGCGGAGGGCACAAAATTGCAGGAATGAAGGGACACGCCTTAGCTGACAATAATGAGCTTGCTTTAGCCTTTACCATCTTTATTCCATTAATTATTTATTTGGGTTTTGAATACGGTAAAAAATCAACACTTATTAAGTTTGGTTCTATAGGTATGATTATTTTGTTAGTCGTTTCTGTATTAGGCACAAACTCAAGAGGTGGTTTAATAGCCTTATTAGTTGTTATTGGTTATTTCTTCTTAATAAGTAGCGGTAAAATTAAGTTATATGCAGTTTTGGCATTAAGCCTTTTATTACCTTTAATTTTTAGTCTTTTGCCAGAAGAGTGGTTTCTGCGGATGAATACCATTGAAAATGCGACAGAAGATAGTTCATTTATGGGAAGAGTTATTGCATGGAAAATTGCAACTTTAATCGCTATTGAGCATCCATTTTTAGGGGGAGGGATTAAAGCAATTGAAAACCACTCTGTTTGGTTATATATGTCGACATACTTTGATAATTTAAGTTATATCCCAACACCCGAGCCTGATCTGGGCCGAGGATATGCATCGCATAGTATTTACTTTCAAGTGTTGAGTGAAACTGGGTTCCTAGGCTTATTTATATTCCTCTATATATTAAAAACTGCATTTAATAAACTAAGTAAAATTATATTGTTTGCCAAAAATAACCATGATGAAAATTATACTTGGGTATTATCACTAGGGAAAATGCTTAGGGTCTCTCTTGTGGCGTATTGTATAGGAGGTGCTGCGCTAAACTTTGCATACTTTGAAGGTATATATGCAATATTTGCCATAATATATGTGCTCGAACATAGAGTCATTAGTAAAGATATTAATGTTGAAATGGATGATAGGACTGTAAGAAGGGAACTTAGATATGTTTGAATTTATTAGTCGTAAAATTATAAATATCTTCGCGGGCAAAGGGCATCATAGTAAATTACTTGTTTTTAGTTTTCACGATGTTTATGAGTCCACATCTATTTTTTCGAAGACCTCTATCAAATTTGAATATTTTAATAAAAAGATAAGATGGATAAATCGTCACTTTGATATTGTACCCTTGAGTGAAGGAGTTGAACTGTGTCGAAGTGGTAGACTTAAACGACCAACTGCTTGCCTAACCTTTGACGATGGGTTTGCCTCACATAGTGAGTTAGTTTTACCTTTATTATTAGAACTTGATATTAAAGCCTCTTTTTTTATATCAAGCGAGCATCTTGATGAGAATTTATTGTGGAATGATGCTCTTACCGTCTTTTATCAGCGTTCATCGAGACAACAATGGATAGAAATCAGCAATATTATCTATGCATTAGCCAAAATCAAAGGCGATTATAACTATTTTGAAGTTGAGCAAACCTTAAAGTATTTAACGTTAAAAGAAAGAGGCGGGGTAATAATTAAAATAAATCAAATGGTTGATGTAGGATTGGATAAGAAACGAATGTTATCTAATGAACAAATCATTAACTTAGATAAAAATGGTATGGAATGTGGTGCACATACAGTGCATCACCCAATATTGACGATAGAAGATATTCAAACATCTACGGTAGAAATAGTCGATGATTTAATTAAATTGAGAAATGTTTTAAATAAAATTACAAAGACTTTTGCCTATCCAAATGGTAAGCCTAAAAAGGATTTTAACGAGCATCATTTGAATGTGCTGGCTAATAATCGTGTTAAATATGCAGTCACTACATCTCCTGGCTATTTTGTAGCAGGTAGCGACCCATTGCAAATACCTAGAGTTAGCTTAATAGGTAAAAATAGTTTTCAGTATTTGCGTTGTATTGTATCAAATTACAATTTCTTAGGAGATTTTGTTGAGTGTCGTGGTTATGAAGCAAAAGATTAAAAGATTAATATATAGTATTGGTTTGATGTCTCTTTATCATCGTTTTCGCAATAGGAATACGCTGACAGTATTAATGTTTCATCGTATTTTGCCAACTAAATTGGCAATTGAACAAGGGGCTGACCCTGAATGGACTTTGTCTCCTGAATTGTTAGATTCTTTAATCAAATTCGTTAAGCAGAACTATAATTTAGTTTCTTTAAAACAGCTTCAAAATTGGCAGCAGAAAAAAGAAACGCTCCCTTCTAGGGCTTTATTATTAACATTTGATGATGGCTGGGCAGATAACTGTATTTTTGCGCTTCCGATTATCAAAAAAAATAATGTAGCGGCTGTTATTCACCAAGTTTCAGATTGCGTGGATAATGTTGATTTTTTATGGCAAGAACAATTAGTTATTTTATCTAAACTTAATCCTTTATCATATCAACGTTTAGTGAATCACATCCAGTTTTCAGGGGAGTCTGTAGTCGATTTGATTACTGATATCGGTCATGACGTATTTAGAATCACGCAAATAAAAGAGCAATTAATATTATTCTTTCCGGAAGCCGAAACTATGATGCTTTCAAAAGTGGATTTACAAAAAATGCTCGTTGGTGGATTTGAGCTTTCATCACATGGTAAGACACACAGTAAATTAACCAATCTAAATAATATTGAGATTGAAGCTGAATTGAGTGAATCTAAACGTGCACTGGAAACAATAAATGAGACAGCAGTAACAAGCATTTCGTTTCCTCATGGCGGAGTTAATACTGATATAATTCAAGCAAGTACGAAGGCTGGTTACAGTACTTTATTTACAAGTGCTCCAGTAGTTAATGAACTGAAACAACATTCAAAAATTTTTGGACGCGTTCATATATCTACCAAATTGATTAGCGAAGCAGGAAAGTTTTCTGCGAAGGAAATGGCTTATCTACTTTTTAATAGAAAAAAAATAACACTTAAATAAATTATGATTACAGCAAAAACAATACCCTGGATTGAGTTGAGTGCTGAAGAGATAAAATATTATCGAAGTTATACTTCAGAAAATAGCACTTACAAGAGTCCGTTTTATCAATATTCATTTATTAATACCATCGCACAGGTAAAGTCGTATGTATTCGTGTTGATTTTATCAAAAGGGAATATACCTTTTGCATTTTTACCTTTTCAATATCACTCTGCAGCAGATAAGTTGGTTGGTTTAGCTGAGCGAATTGGCAGTAATATGTCAGATTTCTTTGGGCCAATTATCAAGCCCGACAGTAAAATTTCTTCTGATGAAATAATGGAGTTTGCAAGCTTTAATTTACTGAACTTTGATCATTTACCTTCCTTAGATTTACAGTTTAATGCTATGCAGGAGTCTAAAGCACTCGCATCACAAATCATTGTTAATGGTTCAGCAGAGGGTTATTTTGAATGGCTAAAAGCCTATAATAAAAAATTTTATAGTGATACGTTAAGACGTCGTAGAAAAGCAATTGAGGCGTTAGGGCCACTTAGATTTACTTTTGATAATAAGAATCCTGTTGAGCTGACGCGACTTATCAGTAAAAAGCGAGATCAATACTCTCGAACGCGAGTTAAAGATTCTTTATCAGAGGTATGGAAAATTGATTTACTGGAAGCACTATCTAAAGTGCAAGATGAATCTTTTGAAGCAGTTGTCTCAACACTTTATTGTGGTGAAACCTGGCTGGCTTCACATCTTGGACTCAAAGCTAATGGCATTTTACAGTACTGGCTACCTGTTTACGCTACGGAATATAGAAATTATGCTCCTGGACGTTTGTTGCTTTTTGCGAATATTGAATCACTTGAAAATAATGAGTTATCGATTATAGACCGTGGTGAAGGGCTCAGTGATGCAAAAAAAGATACGGCTAATTATCTTTATCATATGGGGAAAGGTTCTTTAGAAAAAAGCACTTTGCAAACATTGTTTAGTAAAGTATTGCAAAAATACCGATGGAAAAAATCTTCGTAAGCAAGTTTATCGAATTATTTATGAAAATTATTAGAAAAAAATTTGATCAGCTAAATGAGAAGGAAATTAAAGCTTGGCAGAACTTTACTACGTATGACTCTTCATGTAGTTCGCCATTCTATCAGTACGATTTTGCACGACTACTAAGTGAAACAAACTTATATGTTGCCGTAATAATTGGTTATCAAGATGACGATGTTAAATTTTTAGTACCTTTTCAATTTGCTTCAGGTTTGAACCGTCTTATCGGCGTTGCACAGCAATTAGGTGGTCACCTATCTGATTATTCTGGTGTCATTTCGCAACATGGGTTTGATAAAACCATCATTGTTGAGCAATGTTTAATAGATTATATGTTATTTGATCATGCGCCGAATTCATCGATAACACGGCAGCTCGTGAAAGAGCTTCAATTTCAAGAAGAATCCTCTCAGGTGTTAATTAAGGGCCCTTTAGAAGAATACCTTGCTCAAATTAAGATAAAGAACTCTAATTTTTCACGAGAGATAGCGGAAACTGAACAACAGCTGGTAGAAAAATATGGTGCTATTCATTTTATCTTTCACAATGAGTATGAGATGCACCTTGAGTTATTTTTTAAGTATCATAAAAAACATTGTGATGAACTAAATGTGAGAGACCCGCTTGCGAATGAAAATGATAAGAAATTAATTCGTAAACTACACCAACTACAGGGTAATAGGCTAAAACCTGTACTTTCTACTTTGTATGCTGGTGATACATGGTTGGCTACTCATTTAGGTATTGAGGCGAATGGCGTTATTCACTATTGGTTTCATATAGAAAATAAAGCTATAGCTCATTATATACCGGCCAAACACCTGTTATTAAAGGTAATTAAGGCTGCGTTTGAAAAAAAACTACATTGTATCGATTTAGGCTTTGGCCATGCGGATATAAATAAGCAGTTTGGTAACAATAGGATGAATTTTTTTTGTAATCACCAAGTCCCACTATACAAAGGAGTCATCGTTGGTTCTTCACTTAAAGGTAAAATAAGTAGAGTTGTTCAATCGCTTAAGTGGCGGTTTTATAGAAGTTAGTGACCGAGCATACATGTATTTATTGGCTCAAGATCTACAATGCCGTTTATAGGTACAAAATATTTTAGGGAAAAGAGGGATGAAAATTTTAATTAGCGGTTGGTATGGTTATAGTAATGCCGGCGATGAGTTGCTTTTGGATGTTTTTTTAAATAAATGTTCTACTCATAACATCACAGTCTTAACTCAAGGTATTATTTGTCCCAAACATGCAAAAAGCGTATTTCACCATGATATGCTTCGTTTCGATAGTGGAGGCATTAAACAGTGGCTTAGAGGGCAACCCCTTCGCGTAATCAAAGCAATAATGGATTGTGATGTATTTGTCTTAGGTGGCGGCGGTATTATTCGAGAGGCAGGAAATTATACCAATTTGATTCGTTTACTCGATGAAATATGGTTGGCTAAACTGCTTGGTAAAAAGGTCTTTATTTATGGTGTAAGCATTGGTCCAATTCATTCTGAAAAAGGAATGAAAATGATCAAAAAAGCTCTTCAGAAGTGTGACTATATTACCGTAAGGGATGATAAGAGTTTAGCATATCTCAAACAGTTCGGACTCCCAAACTCACAGTATAACGTGTTTCCCGACCCTGGATTTTTACCTTTTGAAAGAGACTCAATTACGACAAATGTTAAACTGGCTGAACTCAGTAGAAACATCACAGAAAATAAAACAATCCCGATATTTCTAGCATTAGGCCTGATTGATGATGGTAAGGATTTATCATGGTTAGACTCTTTGGCTGAGGCCCTTGATTCACTTTCACAAGACGATAACCTCAGCTTTATTGCATTACCTTTTCGATGTTTAGGAAAAGGAGCTTTGGATGATGTTTTTGTCGCTAATGAATTATATAAACGACTTAAGCATAAGCAGTGCCTATCTGTATATGAAAAAGCTTTAGAGCATACTGATTTATCAAAAATTATTGTTAACTCTGAATGTGTGGTGACAGTTAGGTTGCACGCCATGATATTATCCATTGCCAACAAAACGCCATTTGTTGCAATTAATTACGACACAAAAGTTATGGATACTGCGCTAAAATCTGGCTTGGACCAACAAGTGGTTCGTTTAGATGAATCTTTTACTCAGAATCTCATCGTGCAAATAAAAAATATGGTTGCAGACCCTTTAATATTAAAGAGTAAGGTATCAGTGGCATCCGAAAAAATGGAAAAATTAGCTCAGCAAACTTTTACTGAGTTCGAACGGGTTTGTTCTGATAACTAATGAAAAATTTAACACTA
>OJBB01000228.1_pt1 | contig 21610 bp, 23 predicted proteins | sample 1590401 | NCBI WGS metagenome assembly OJBB01 (sample SAMN05416789, study PRJEB24817) | seawater metagenome | isolation source: Sea water | place: Canada:Atlantic | collected 2013-07 | reverse complement strand
AAGTAATTAGTCGTACTATAGGACGTAACTAGTGACAGAAACATTATTTATCCGTCTAGGAAGTCAAGCACACGATACCGTTCATTGGTTAGTCGTGGCTGAAACTAGCAGCAATACGCAGGAAATTATAGCGAGTGGTGAGCTAAAAGGTGCTCAGCAACTCAGTGAGCTTACTAGCAAAGCTGATAAGCGGCAGGTGAAAATATTGGTGCCTGGCTGTGATGTACTGTTAAAGTCGTTAAAAGTTCCAGCAAAATCTTCCAGAGCAATACGCTTAGCAACGCCCTATATGTTAGAAGATAGCTTGGCAGAAGACGTTGAACAGCTATTTTTTGCTTATGCAGATTTGGCTAGTGATGAGCAGGGAAATAATTGTTTTACTGCAATAGTTGCTCATAGCCAGATGCAACAATGGTTATCATGGTTGGCGGATGCGGACATTGAAACTGATACGATTTTGCCTGATGTATTGGCTATGCCAATTGTTGCTGAGGGTTGGAGTGCAATTGCACTTGGCGATGCTAATCAAGAGCAAGTGATTGTTCGTCAAAAACTTTGGCAGGGTTTTACTGTAGACGCCAATGCATGGCAATTACAATGTCAAACTTCAGCTAAGCAATCCGAGAATGCAGAGGGTAATGAGCAGTCTCATAGTATTCTTATCGAGGCATATTCACCATTAGCTCATAGTGAACAATGTAATGTCAGTACAATGCCTGAAGAATTAGCTTTAGCGCTTATGGCGACGAATTATGACAGTAAATTAAGTCACTTTAACTTACTGCAAGGCCAATACAAGGTTAAAGAAAACCGTAGTCATACCGGGCGACAGTGGTTATGGGTGGCAGGCGTTGCTATGTTTGCTATCTTGCTTAGTTTAGGTCATAAAAGTGCGCAACTATGGCAACTAAATGCAGAGCAAGAAAATATTCAACAAAATATTGTTGCCAGTTATAAAAAAGCCTTTCCAAAAACAAAACGGGTTCGGATTTCAACAATAAAATCTCAATTGAATAGAGAGCTAGCCTTACTCGGCGGCGTTGGTGATAGGCAAGGGTTTTTAGCTATGCTTGCTAAATTACAACCTGCCTTTGCTAAAGTGCCCGCATTAAAACCAGAGTCATTAAAGTTTGATGGTAAGCGACAAGAATTGCGTATTCAAGCAACAGCACAAGATTATCAGGCTTTTGAACAATTCAGTGTTGCGTTAGCAACAACCAATTTGATTGTTAAACAAGGCTCGCAAAGCAATCAAGGTGATCAAGTAACGGGTTCTTTTAGCATTACTAATAAAGGGAGCACAAAAGGAGCGACGAAAAGATCAAATAATAAAAAAGGCTCAGCCAAGCAACGAAGTAATGCCAGTAATAAGGAAGCATCATAATGAAAGAATGGTGGCAACAACTAAACAGTAGAGAGCAGCGTCTTGTTGCAGTGATGGCACTGGTTTTTATTATATTTATTTTTTATAGCGCTATATGGCAACCAATAAATAATAGTTTAACTGAGGCTAACAATAAGTTGGCAAAGCAGCAGGAGTTATTAACTTGGGTAGAGGAAAATACCGCCTTGTATCATCAAGCTAAGCGTTCAGGTGGTAAATCAAAGCTTAGTGGTAGCATTTCAAGTGTTGCAAATCGAAGTGCTAAAACTTATAAATTAACCATTACACGCATGCAGCCACAAGGAGATGACTTACAGGTATGGATAGATAGCACACCTTTTACCCAATTGTTGTTTTGGCTGGAGCACTTAGCTAATAATGAAGGTTTGCAAGTGAAAGCCATTGATTTAACTCGAGGTGATAGTGCAGGTGAAGTTAAAGTAAGACGCTTGCACTTAACAAAAACATAATAGCTAATAGCAACAACTTAGCTTAGCTAATACCAGCTAAAGCAAAAACTGAGAGTTTTCATGAAGAAGTGGTTTGCCTTTACGGCAATTTTTTTAAGTAGCTACATCGCATTTTTAGTCGCAAATACTCCGCTATCATTGGCAATTAATAATGTTCAATTGCCTAAGGATATAGTATTGCAAGGTGTTTCAGGGTCCATTTGGCAAGGCGAAATTTCACGAGTAACGATAGATAATAATGCTATTGAAAAAGTAAAAACAACGGTGAGTTTTTGGTCATTGTTCGGTCTTTCTCCAAGTATTCAAGTTTCTTTTGGAGATGCCATGTTATCAGGACCTGAAGGGAAACTTAATCTAACTGTTTCTTCTGAGCAACTTACGTTAACTGAGGTAGAGCTCTATATATCAGCGAATGATATTGCACAGCAGTTGCCATTACCTATTCCACTGAGTGCTCAAGGAAATGTTGAGTTATTTTTATCAGAGATAGTTATTGTCACAGGTAATCAATTGTCATGTTCAAAAGCGGAAGGTGATGTTTTATGGTCACGTGCTGGTGTGGTTGCTTTAGAGCAAAATATTAAACTAGGTAAGTTTTCAGCTGAGATAAGTTGTGCTGAAGGTGATTTGTTAGCAAAGGTATCTCCTAAGAACAACTTAGGTTTGAGTTTTGATGGCGGCTTAACCTTAACAACTCAAAAAATATCAGGGAAAGGGTATTTGAAACCCGGAGCTAAGTTTCCTTCGCAACTGAGATCAGCATTGTCTTTTCTTGGCCGACCAGATAACCAAGGACGCTATTTGTTAAGGTTTTAATTTTTGCCTCTGTCTGCAAATTGTTTCTAACAATATAGAGAGCGTTACTAACGTTAGTAACGGTTTATTCATTGTCAACGCTGCGTAATGGTGGCCAGTCATTGGCATCTAACCTACCTTGTTCTATCATGCCGCCCAGTCCTTGTAATCCACCAGTGTGCAATAAAACAATGCGTTCTTGCGGCTGAAAATAGCCTTGCGTTATTAAATCAAGTAAAGCTAATACCATTTTACCTGAATATACCGGTTCAAAGCATACGCCGGTTTGCTGGTTGAATGTTATTATTCGTTTGACATCATCCTCACTAAACTTGCCATAACCACCACGATGAAAGTTGGTTAATAACTTCCAGTTCTCATGGTTCTTAGCTTCTTCAGTAAGCAAGCGCTTAATGTCATCAACTAAATATTCCGCTTGTTTTAATACAGCAATACCCAAAATTTTATGTTGTTTCTGATTGGCGACACTATCTCCCGAAATTAAACCTGCTAGCGTACCTCCGCTACCTACTGGGGTGATTAAGGTATCGAAATCTACTTGGCTATTCAATTCAGTCAACACCTCGGCAACGCCTGGTATAGCAAGTGAATTACTGCCACCTTCAGGAATAACAAAGTAATTAGGATATAGTGTTTTTAGTTCATCAATAAAGTTTGTCTCAAAACGGCGACGATAGGTCTTTCTGTCGACAAAGTGACATTGCATGCCCCAGTGCCGCGCCCAACTCAATGTAAAGTTATTCGCATAGTTAGCTTCCCCTCTAATAACACCGATGCAGGGGATGTTCTGCTGTTTACATGCGTAAGCAAAAGCATGAATATGGTTTGAGTAACTACCACCAAAAGTTAATGCTCCTTGGTAATCATTAGTTTTAAGTTGCTCTAGGTTGTGCTTTAGTTTGCGCCATTTATTGCCTGATATGATGTTGTGCAGTAAATCATCACGCTTAACTCGAACATCAAGGTTATATTTATCAAAGAGAGGGTGTTCTAATTTTTGTAGTATTGACAATGGCTTATGCATAAATATTTGTTGAAACATTAACTAATAACATGTTGGGAGTTATTATAAACGATAACAGTCTTTAACATGACTTTTCTTCCTGTCATTATGTTGGCAGAGCATTTTTTTAAATTTCTATGCACAAATTAACCACAATCCTCTTAGTAGTATAAATGACTAATAAACTTAGTTAATCATGATTAGTAATGCTTGCCCTCCATATGTAACAAAGGGTAGTATTGTTAATAATTTTAGCTTTGAGCGATATTGCCGATAAATGTCATTTTTAACGAAAATTAGCCAACTTTTTTCAAAAAATAATTCAAATCAGCGTCTTGGTATTGCTTTTCAGCATCAGGGTGTCTCCTTATGCTCAATTCCTCAGCAAAAATCTGATCATGTAGTTGACGAAAAAACGGAAGCAAAAGTCATCTTTGAACACGAAAAAGCTAACTCTGCTAATTTTCCCCGTGCCATTCAAGCACTGCATAATAAAAGTGATCTTGAAGGAAATGCTTGCTTAGTACTTAATGAAGCACAGTCTCAAATAGTGCAAATAGACAAACCAAGCTTACCTGACGCTGAAATGAACAGTGCTTTGAAGTGGCAAATTAAAGACTTGGTGAGTATTTCACCTAATAATATGGTGTTAGATTATTATGATGCGCCCATTCTTGCTGGCGGCAAAGAAAAAATCAATGTCGTTTGTGCATCATTAGATGAACTAAAAAAACTCGTGGAAGCTACAGAACAAGGTGCAGTGAAAGTCAATGCAATCACTACTCAAGAATTTGCTTTTGCTAACTTATTAGCGCCGAAAAGTGATGCTAATTTATTAGTTTGCCAACAGCCCAATGAAGAAATTGTTTTATTAATTGTTAAACAGAATAAAATATTCTTCCAACGCCGTTTACGTGGGTTTTCCCAAATTGCCAATAAATCAGCAGAAGAATTATCCTTCTCAGTTATTGATGATATTGGCTTAGAAATCCAACGGTCTACAGATTATTTTGAACGTCAGTTAAAACAGGCGCCGATAAAAGAAATTAAAGTGTTGCTACCTATTAAATTAGAAAATTTATTTATTGAAAAGTTAGCAGAGAATTCAATTGTACCAGTGAGTTTACTGGAATTACCTCCCCCGTATCATCAACATAGAGAATACGCTGCGGCTATTGGCGCTAGTTTAGATAATGTCCCTTTCGATAAAGAAGCAGACGTTTTAGCGGGGGTAAATTTATGACAACTAAAAATAATATTAATTTATTACAAGCTGAACTTTTCCCCGAAAAACCGTTGTTAACACTGCCAAGAGTCGTAGGTGTTTGGTTAGGGTTGTTATCACTTATGTTGATTTGGGTCGTTGTTACTGAACTAAATTACAATCAATCAGCGGCAACATATAATGTTTTGTTAAAAGAGCAACAACAAAAACAAAAACTTGTTAAGCAATTAGAATCACAATTGAAAAATAGGCAGGTATCTCCAACATTGCAAAGAGATCTCGATACAATGAAGTTGGTTATGCAGCATAAAGATGCGTTATTGAATAAGCTCACTGACTCAAACGAGACCTTTGCCGGCGGTTTTGTTATGGCGATGAATGATTTGTCTGCTATGCATCATAAAGATATTAGATTACAAACCATCAGTATTGATGCTCAAAATATGAGTTTTAGCGGACTAGCCCGAACTCCTCAGGCGGTACCCGCATGGTTAGCAGGTTTTAAGCAGTCTCGATTATTGTCAGGTAAGGCATTTATCCAGTTTAAACTTTCGAAAAATGAGCAGAATATTACCGAGTTTGTTGTTAGCTCCTTACCATCAGGGGGGAAAGGCTAATGAAAAAACAATGGAAAAGCTACAGTGAAAAATTTCTTCAATTGACGGGTAGAGAGCAATTTTTAGTATTGTCGACAGGCTTAGTAGCCATATTTTTTATTATCTCATCTTTTTTTATTGATGATAAAAGCGCCAAAATAACCTCATTTGATAAACAAAGTCGAATGATTACATCAGGTAATCAATCCCTTAACTTCTCTATTAAAGAATATCAAGCAGCATTAAAACAAGATCCTAATGTCAATACGGTTAAACAAATTGCTCAACTTGAAACAAAGCTAGCCAATATTGATAATCAGCTAGTGCTTTTAACGACTGATCTCATTAGTCCTAGCGAAATGCGTGAAGCCTTACTTAAATTGCTTGAATTAGAGCCAGGTGTATCGTTACTTTCCTTTGAATTAATAGGCGCTAAACCTTTATTAAATCTAAGCAACGAGCAATCGAGTGCTGATTCAGGAAACAATTCACCTACAGCCGAACAACTTGGTTTAAATTTATATAAACATGGCATTAAGATTAAATTGTCGGGTAAATATTTTCAGTTACGTAATTACTTACAACAACTAGAACAGTTAACGTGGAAGTTTTTTTGGCAAGATTTTAAATTTGAAGTCAAAGAATACCCGCGTGGTGAAGTCGACATAACTATTTATAGTTTAGGATTGAAAAAGGAGTTTATCGGTGTTTAAAACTCACTTTAATTCATTGTTAGGTATCAGCTTAGCCACGCTGGTTATAGTCTTAGCCTCCTCGGTAAGCTTAGCTTCGGATGTTGACCCTACCCGTCCATTTGGTGCAAGTGGCTCTGGCAATAATAACCCATTAAAGAGTGATGCTGGCTTTGTTTTGAGTTCAATCATCCATGGTGATGGTATTCATACTGCGGTTATTAATGGCAAAATATATAAAATGTTTGACTATGTAGGTGAGTATCGCATCACTGCAATTAACAGTCATAGCGTGATCTTACGTAGCGAATCTAAACGATTAAAGATTAACGTTTTTAAGAGTAAAGGTTTTAAGAGTAACATCGTAGAAGATACGGTAGCTAACTAATGATAAAAACAAGTCCCCCTATGAATAAACTAAAATTAAACATTGCTTTGTCAGCGTTTTTCTTTGCCTTAGTAGGCTGTCAATCTATGCCGAATGATCCTGTAGATATAAAAGCAGATTTAGATGCGTCGATCAAAGAAACTAAACGTTTAAATGGACCAAAGGCATTAACGCAAGTACCAAATTCAGTACAGCAAGAATTAATGCTAAATAACATGGATCAGGCTAAGCAAGGCATGTTAGCTGAAAAACGCTTGGAGGTCTCAGCGACTGAAGTTGATGCAAAAGACTTTTTTCAAGCCATTGTTAGAGGCTCACGTTATAACGTAGTTATTCATCCAGAGGTTACGGGACAAATATCTTTAAGTTTGAATAATGTTACGTTATCAGAGGCCTTAACCGTCGTTGAAGATGTATATGGTTATGAAATTATTCGCCGTGGCAATGTTGTAAAAGTTTTCCCTCCTGGCATACGTACTGAAACTATCGCACTAAATTACTTATTCCTAAAACGTTTTGGCTCATCTAGTACTACTATCAATTCTGGTGGTGTTTCTGAAAACGATCCCAACAGTGGCAATAGCAGTAACGGTAGTAACGGCAGTAATAATGGCAATAATAGTAATAGCGGCAGTAACAACAATCAAAGTGGTAATAATGGCTCGAGTAACCAAAATAGTGGCATAAACTTGTACACCGAAAATGAGTCTAATTTCTGGGATGAATTGAAAGAATCATTAACCGCTTTCGTTGGCACTGGGGAAGGTCGTTCAGTGATTGTTTCACCTCAAGCAGGTTTAGTGACAGTGCGTGCATTACCACAAGAGCTTACCGCGGTTAAGAAGTTTATAACAGCTACTGAAAGTCATTTACATCGCCAAGTCATTATTGAAGCGAAGATAATGGAAGTGACTCTTAATGATGATTTCCAACAGGGGATTAAGTGGAACAAAGTGCTTGATCAAGTCGGTAGTGCTGACATTATTTACTCAACTACAGGTAATGTTGTCGGTAATGTTATTTCAAACACAATCGGTGGGGTTAATAGTATAAATTTTAGTAAACAAACGAGTGGTAGCGATTTTTCAGGTGTTATTGAACTTTTACAAACACAAGGCAATGTTCAAGTACTTTCTAGTCCGCGTATAACCGCCACTAATAACCAAAAAGCGGTTATTAAAGTAGGTGAAGATGAGTATTTTGTTACTGAGGTTTCCAGCACTACCACGACTGGTACTTCAACAACGACTACACCAGAGGTTGAATTAACCCCATTTTTCTCGGGTATTGCACTAGACGTCACACCACAAATTAGTAAAGACGGCAGTGTTATTTTACATGTTCATCCTTCAGTGACTATTACTGAAGAACAAAGCAAAACTATTAAAATTGGTGACACAACACTGGTATTGCCACTAGCACAAAGTAGCGTTCGCGAATCAGATACCATTATCCGTGCTAACTCAGGGGAAGTTGTTGTTATTGGTGGCCTGATTGAAACCTATAACATTGATATTGAATCTAAAACACCGATATTAGGTGATATCCCTTATCTTGGTGAGTTATTTAAAAACAAGTCGCAAAAATCGCAAAAACGTGAATTAGTTATCATGCTAAAGCCCATTGTTGTTGGTCAAGATACTTGGAAAAACCAATTACAAGATGCGCGCAGTTTGTTAACAAAATGGTTTCCAGAAGAGGTTGAGGCGTGCGAGTTATCAGATGACGGTACACTAACGCAAGAATGCCAAGCGCAATGTGCTGATGCAGAATATGCAACAGAGCATGGTGTTTGCCAAATGGCTGCACAAAATGCAGCTAGTAATGATAATTAAGCGTAAGGCTTTTTTATTTGAGTTAGCTTAACGAGAACACTGAGTCGATTTTCTATGTATTTATATCATTTTGGCTTAGGTGAGTTACCTTTTACCTTAACACCGAATACAAATTTTTATTTGCCAATGGCTATGCATGATGAAGCGTTAGCAGTGCTATCAACAGCACTGCAAACAGGCGAAGGCTTCATTAAAGTTGTTGGCGAAGTAGGTACGGGTAAAACCTTATTGTGTCGTAAATTGCTTAATGAAATACCAGATCACTTTGTTACGGCTTACATCCCAAATCCTTATTTAAACCCTGATGAATTAAGACGAGCTGTTGCCGTAGAACTTGGCGTTAAACAAGCGCAACGCATGTCAGTGCAATTGCTTACTCAGCGCATTCAAACACGTTTGTTAGAATTACATAGTCAGGGACATTCGGTAGTGCTGATACTTGATGAAGCACAGGCGTTACCTGAAGATAGCTTAGAAGCGTTGAGATTGTTTACTAATTTAGAGACAGAAACACGTAAGTTATTGCAGGTAGTTTTATTTGCCCAGCCAGAGCTTGATGTGCGTTTAGCCAAAACAGAATTTAGACAATTGAGACAACGTATTACTTTTGCGTATAAATTAAGACCAATGAATGCAAACGAAGTACAGCAATATATTCAACATAGATTGCAAGTCGCGGGGTATAAGGGAGCAGTACTTTTTCCTGTAAAGATATGCCAAAGTATCGCTCGAGTTAGCAAAGGTGTTCCACGGTTAGTGAATGTATTGTGCCACAAAATGTTAATGCTTGCTTATGGTCAGGGACATTACAAAATGACAATGAAATTACTGAAAGCGGCGGTAAAAGATACTGAAAGCATTGAGCAAAGCTCAAAAGTAAGCTTATTGGCTTTTTCATTTTTAGGAGGCTTGAGCGTTTTGTTGTTAGCTTATTATGCGCTGGTGGTTAAGTTATGAGTGTTATTAATCAGATGTTAAAGGATTTAGAACAACGCAGTCCTGAGTCTAATACCGATGCTACTCAGTCAGGTAATGTTGCAGTAGCCCATTCCCCCATAAAAATAGCACTCGTTACTGGGTTTTGTGTGTTAGCCGTTTGTTTTCTTAGTTTTTATGTTTGGCAATTAATTAGTGAAAATAACGCATTAAAAGCTGAAAAAATAACGAATAAAGTTAATGCCGTTCAAATGAGTTCAGCAAAAAATAGACCTGAAAATATAAGTAGCCAGATTAATACGTCTAAGCAAATAAGCAGCAACGAAAATACCGTTCAGAATGATCCAATAAACGTACATGTCACTAAAATTTATGATCAACAGGAAATAGCACCTATAAATGGTCAAATTGCTGAACCAACAGATGTAGATAAAGTATTATCAAATAACAGTGCTGAGACTACTGCCAAGTTAATAACGGCAAAACCTTTGGTAAATAACAGCGCTAGCCAAGTAACACCAGCAAAGAAAGCAAAAATTATAGCGGATACCCATAGTCATTCGGGGGATAGTTCAGGTCATAGCCACGACATTGTTGATATCGTCAAAGCTAAACCTAAGCCAAAAGTAAATAAAATGTCGGTGTCACGACGTCAATTATCGGCGGATGAACTAGCAGAGCAAAAATTAGTCCTCGCTGAAAAAGCACTAGCGGCTAAGCAAATCGAGAAGGCCGAAAAACTACTAGAAGATGTAGTGATTATCAGGCCGAGCGATAGTCAAACACGTAAAAAACTGGCGGCTTTATGGTTTGGCCGTCAAGCTTATCAAGATGCTGTGAATTTATTGTCACAAGGCATCGCCTTAAATGGTAAAGACAGCAGTTTACGTCAAATGAAAGCGCGCATTCATTTAAAGCAAGGGCAATTCACGGCTGCGCTGAATACGTTAAAGCCTCTTGCTCAATTAAAAGATGAGCAATATCAAGTCATGCTGGCAAATACCGCACAGCAAGCCAAACAAAATAAAATAGCCGTTGATGCGTATAAAATGTTAATAGCAATGAAACCGGATATAGGCCGTTGGCCGCTAGGTTTAGCCGTTTTGTACGATAAAAACAGCCAGTTTGAGTTGGCCAGTATGGCTTATAAAAAAGCATTAACAAAAAATGATTTATCAGTTTCTTCAGAAAACTTTGTTAAGCAACGCTTACAAGTAATAGGACAGTAGGACAGATTATGGCAGCTCCCAAATTAAAGATGCGTTTAGGTGACTTATTGGTTGATAAAGATATCATTTCCAATGATCAACTCATGCAAGCGCTATCTAGTCAAAAGCAAACGGGCCGTAAACTCGGTGATACATTAATTGAGCTAAATTACTTATCTGAAAGACAATTATTAGAGTTTTTGGCGCAGCAACTCAATGTGCCGTTTATGGATATTTCTCAATTTAAAATATCACCGGCTGTTTCGAGTTTATTACCAGAAGTTCATGCTAGGCGTTTAAGAGCTTTAATTATTGAAGATAGAGGCGCTTCAGTATTATTAGGGATGAGTGATCCTGCGGATTTAAGTGGCTTAGATCAGTTAGAGCGAATGTTGTCGCCTAAGCGCATTGAGCTTGCGGTAGTCATGGAATCTCAGATTTTTGATGCCTTCGATAGTCTGTATCGTCGAACGGCTGAAATTGAATCTTTTGCTAGTCAACTAGAGGAAGAGTATGAAGAATCGTCTAGTTTTGACCTCGCAACAACTTTTCTTGATGAAGGTGGCGATGCGACCGTAGGTAAGTTACTGCAATCAGTGTTTGAAGATGCGGTACAAATGCGAGCATCGGATATTCATATTGAACCAGAAGAACATCAATTACGTATTCGTCAACGTATTGATGGTGTGTTACAAGAAAAAATTCTCAAAGAAAATAAAATAGCTTCAGCCATGGTGTTGCGTCTTAAGTTAATGGCGGGGCTTGATATATCAGAAAAACGTATTCCACAAGATGGTCGTTTCAATTTAGATATTAGTGGTCATAACATCGATGTTCGTATGTCTACTATGCCTGTTCAATATGGTGAATCAGTTGTTATGCGTTTATTGGACCAATCTGCGGGTTTGTTATCACTTGAGCAAACAGGGATGCCGGCAGATATTGTTAAACGTATACGCCTGCAAATTCATCGCCCCCACGGAATGGTTTTAGTTACAGGACCAACAGGTAGTGGTAAAACAACGACATTATATGCTGCTTTGAGCGAACTTAATGAAGCTAGTAAAAAAATTATTACAGTGGAAGACCCTGTTGAGTATCGTTTGCCCCGTATTAACCAAGTACAGATTAATACTAAGATAGATTTAACCTTTTCTAGCGTTTTACGAACAGCACTTCGTCAAGATCCAGATATCATGATGGTTGGTGAAATGCGTGATCAAGAAACGGTTGAAATTGGCTTGCGAGGTGCCATAACAGGTCACCTAGTCTTATCAACCTTGCATACCAACGATGCTATCACGAGTGCTTTACGCTTGATTGATATGGGCGCTGCGGGATTTTTAGTGGGTAGTGCATTACGTGCAGTTATAGCTCAGCGACTTGTTCGAAGAGTTTGTGACTCATGTGCTATAGAATACCAAGCGGATGAACAAGAACTCTTTTGGCTAACGAATTTAGCAGGTGAGAGGGCGAAAAACATTCAGTTTATGCAAGGTAAAGGTTGCCAAACATGCCACTATACTGGTTATAAAGGTCGAATTGGTGTCTTTGAAATACTTGAAATGAATGAAGGCATGATGGCTGCTTTAAAGCGTAATGATAGTGAGTTGTTTGCGAAACTATCTAAAGAAAACCCCAGTTTTACACCACTTGCAAAAGCCGCGTTTGATTATGCAGCAACAGGTATTACCACCGTCGAAGAAGTATTACGCTTAGTTGAAACAATAGATATTAATTAATCAGCTAAATAGACATTTAAGCAAGTAACGTATGTTAGAGCATCGAGAGTTTTATGGCGTCATTTAAATATACAGGGCGAAATGCCAACGGTAGCCAAGTGAAAGACAGCATCGATGCTGCCAATGTAGATATTGCCGCAGAAAAATTATTTAAAAAGGGTATTACTCCCATTTCTATTATCGCAGCGAAAACAGGTGGAAATGCTGCGAGTATAGATGTCTTTGAGTTACTCAATAATGGTCGGGTTTCATTAGAGGAACTGATAGTTTTTTGTCGACAAATGTATGCGTTAATGCGTTCGGGCGTACCTATATTACGGGCAATTAATGGCATGGTTGAATCAGCGAATTCGATCTCGTTAAAAAAAGCATTAACTGATATAGGAAAGCAACTTGAGGGTGGTTATACCTTTTCTTCGGCATTAAATGGTCACCCTAAAATATTTGACCATCTTTTTGTCTCTCTAGTACATGTAGGGGAAAATACCGGTCAATTAGATCAAGCTTTTCTAAAGTTAACCACTTATCTTGAACGTGAATTAGACACCCGTAAACGTATTAAAGCTGCATTGCGTTACCCCAGTATGGTGCTAATTGCTATAGCTGCAGCTATGGTCATTTTAAATATTTTTGTCATCCCAACGTTTGCCAATATGTTCACTCGTTTAGGAGCTGAGCTACCATTTGCTACGCGATTTATTATTGCCAGTTCAAATTTATTTATAAATTATTGGCACTACATGTTACTTGGCATCTTTGTGGTTTTAATTATGATTAGGAAGTCCCTTAAAACAAAGAAGGGGCGATACCAGTGGGATAGACGTAAGATAAAAATTCCTATTATAGGCAGTATTATCGAACGTTCAATTTTAGCGCGTTTCTCACATAGTTTTGCCATCGTTTTAAAAGCGGGTGTACCTATGACTACGGGATTAACATTAGTGGCAGAAGCCGTTGATAATAGTTACATGCAGGAAAAAATTTCTGCCATGCGTCAAGGTATCGAAAGTGGAGAAAGCTTATTGCGCTCAGCTGTAGCTAGTGCCTTATTTACGCCGTTAGTATTGCAGATGGTGGCTGTAGGTGAAGAAACTGGTCGAGTTGATGAATTACTCACCGAGGTGGGTGATTACTATGAAAGAGAAGTTGATTATGACTTGGCAACGCTAACGGCGAGAATTGAGCCGCTACTCTTAGTGGTCGTTGCTGCTATGGTACTCGTGTTAGCACTAGGTATTTTTACCCCTATGTGGGATATGGCCTCGGCTATGCAGGGGTAGTAGAAAAATTCATGGAAAAAGCACCAAACTATACAGAGAAAAAGCAACGTTCAATTATTGAGTTTTTAATCGTTGTAGTAATCATTGCTATCATGATGAAGCTGTTAGTCGATGTGTTTTTTAGCCAACAAGCAAAGATTACTAATACGGCCTTTGTGGGCTTAGCACAAAGCTTTACCAGTAAAGTTAACGTGATACATGGGCAATGGCTTATGGATAAACAGCCGCATACAGTGGTGTTAAATCGACTAAATAGTAATGTAAAAGAATCTATTCACGTTAATGAGATGGGTTGGGTTGATAGTGAGCATTCTAGCTTGGCCTGCAACAAAATTTGGCAGCAAACATTAGCCATACCATTACAGGTGGTTAAATCAAAAGTAATAGCAATCGAAATTCAGAAAAACACTATTAAAAACGGTCGGTTATGTCGTTATAGTATTGCTAATGGGCAATATTTTGATTACCGTAGTGACACAGGTAAAGTAAAGCAGGGTTAGTTAATTTGCTAATGAATAAATTAAGGGCATACAAATAAAAAGTTCGATAGAAAATTTATTTAGCAAGTACAAGTAATTACAACTATTTAACATTGAAAAATGGTTTGCAAGTGTCCATAATGTTAATATAAGTATTCAGGTCAGTTTACTATGTAATTTGAAGCGAACGTTTATAGAGTAAGTCTATGAAGTTTAAACTGATGCATCAACAGATATAAAAAGGTTATCTCAATGATAAAAATCATTTCCCATAATAGGATTTCCCTAATTAGTCAGGAACAGACAGCCGTTCGTGTACTTAAGCAAAAGGGCTTTACCTTAATTGAATTGGTTATTGTTGTAGTTATATTGGGATTTTTAGCCGCAACCGCGATTCCTAAGTTTGTCGATTTAACTGAACAAGCTAAACAGGCAAATATAGAAGGTATGGCAGGAGGTTTTGCCACAGGTGTGTCATTAGCACGCTCTCAGTGGGAAGTTGAAGCTCGTCCAAAAGATACCAATGATATCAACATGGTTAATTATGATGGTACCATTGTTTATTTAACCAGTGAAGACAGAGCGACATCGCCAACAATTAGTCCTGGTTATATTGTCGGGACTAATAGCGGTGCAGGAATAAACTCAAAGACTATGGCTATAGCTGATTGTATCTCTGTATGGAATAGCTTATTGCAGCAACCACCTCTTATTGCTAGTAATGTTACTGACATTAATGATGATGAGAGTTATAGGTATTTGGCAAATGTTACGGGTAGTGGCGCAACTACCTTATGTCATTACCACTTAAAAGAAACATTAGCTCGCAACAGTGATGGTAATTATATTGCGCCATCACCATTAACAGCTGTTGGTAATAGTTTTAGTTATCAGCCTGCTAATAGCTCGGTAATTATTTATATTAATGATAAATCGTAAACACTAATAACGTTTTTTGGTGTATACATCTTGTAAAGTATTTAATTAAGTATTTAAACTAAGTTAAATTAATTTTGTTCGTAAATTGAGGAAGAAACATGAGAAGTAGTATGAATGTAAAAGCAAGTCAAAAAGGTTTTACCTTAATTGAATTAGTTGTGGTAATCGTGATTTTAGGTATTTTAGCGGTAACAGCGGCACCAAAATTTATTGATTTAACAGGTGATGCTAAAGCATCTGTTATACAAGCGGTAGAAGGGTCTCTTAACTCAGCGGCTGATATGGCACATGCTAAAGCCTTGATCGCGGATGAGGTAAACGGCTCTATAAGTGTTAACGGTTCTACAATCAATTTAGTGAATGGTTATCCAAGTAAAACATCAATAAACGATTTGATGGATATTGATACTTCTTCTAGTGACGCGGTATTTGTTTTAGAAACATCGGGTGCCAGCGCAGCAACATACTCTTATAAAGGTTCTACAGCAGCGACGTGTCAAGCTATTTACACAGAAGCAGCGGATACAAATAACAAACCAGTAATCAATAGTGTTGTAACTGATTGTTAATATTTAATAAATACTAAAAAAGCCGAGTTAATCTCGGCTTTTTTGTGTCCTGCTAATAATATTGTACTAAGTATACTGTTCAACACATCCGCTTAATAATGTTAGCTAGGTAAATGGTATATCTACTACTACAATTTGATGGATCATAATCAAGTGCTACGTCTTAAAGTATCGTTCTATTCCTGGTGAGTTTTGTCATTTTTTCTTAGTTATAACACTGTCTTGCCACTCAGGTTTTTGAGGATAAGTTCGTTTTGCTTCCTTAAGCAATAACTGATATTGCTTGGTTCTATTGAGAGTTTTTAACACGAGTAAAGCGTTTGAATAAAGAGATGTTCTTGGTTTATGTTTGATCCGTCTTAATACCCAATCTAAATAGAGTTCTAATTTACTTACATCCTTTTCACGTAATCCTGAAATGAGTATATGAGAATAAACAGCGGCATCTAAACGACTTTGCCATGCAATGGGGTTGATGATATCGTTTAAATGCTTTAGGGATTCTGAACTGGTAATATCCTTCTCATGTGCAACAAGAATGTTTGCAGTGTGTAAAGTAGTTACTAAAAAAGGAATGAAAATAGCTGGAATTAACAGGGCAAAAAAGCGCATTAAAAAAGTTTGTGGACAAGTGATAAAGTTAAACTCTTTATTTTCAGCTAATGCATATATGTCTACTAACCAAAGCATAATCAAAAATACTAACCAATGGCTAACTGAGCTATAAAAAGGAAACTCCAACTGGCTATGCAAGAGTATTGGAAATATCAGGGCTAATAACGCTAGACTTTGTTTGTGAGGAATTTTTAGCCAAGTAGTGATATAACCAATAGTAAAAAATATAAAGGCAGTTAAAGCTACAATACCGCCTTCAACCACCCAGAAAAGTACTTCATTGTGTGGGTGTGATAAACGAGTAATAGTCTTGCCTATATCTGGGTGGTCAACCGCATAGGTATTGAAATGATCAATGAAACTGCGCTCAAAGCTGCCGTAACCGTAACCCAATAACGGCTTTTCTTTTACCATATCAGCACTGACAACAAATATAACATCACGAGCACCGACATTTTCATACACCTGCTGACCACGAATAGGCGTATCAGAGTTTTCAAGACTTATAAATGCACCTAGTGTTGCTATTACGATGATGGAAAAGTTAATGACTAATTGCTTTTTATTTATTTGGTAAAGATAAGGTGTAATAATTACTATCACAACAATTGCAGCAACAAAACCAGTGCGAGACTGCAATAAAACAAGTAAAAAACAACTAACAAAAAGGCTAATAACAATAAGGAATTTAATAGCTAATGTATTTTTAAATAGGTTCTTCTGGACTGAAAGAAACAAAGTAATAGCCAAGCCGGTAGCCATAAAGCTTGCCATAACATTTGGTTGCAAAAATACACCGTGTGGTCGACTGCTACCCACAATATAACCACCCCAAACACCCTCCTCGAATAAAAAAAATTGTACTAAACCAAAACTAGCTTCAATAACAGTGGCTAGCATAATAATTGCAAGTAAGCGCAAAGCTTCAAGTTTCGATAATTGAAATTGATAAAGAGAGAAAAGAAACAGTAACCCACCTATCAAGGCTAAAGTTCGAGGAATAGCATGGTCGGTAAATTCAAAATTATAAAAAATAGGTATGATTAAACAAGCACAACCTAAACTTAGCCATAATAGCATTTTGCTATAGTAAATTTTCTTATTTAGAGTAATTTGCCAAAGGCCCAGAGCGATAAGTATAGAGGTGATTAGCCAAGCAATAATATTATAGGAAAAGTATAATCCTACTCCGCCAGGAGTATCTAAAATGATGTGCATGCCCACGATAAAATAAAGCACAAGAAAAAATTTAAAATAAGGTAATAAAGTCAAAATCAATGCTAGCAATAAAATACGATGATTGAGTATACAATCTATAGCTAAAGTGTTGTAATATATTAATTATATTTTTGGTAATAAGTTTGTTGATACTAAATTTGTTATTTATATTAACAGCATGCGAAATTCAATAGAGATACACGATGAATAATAAGGGCTTTACTTTAATTGAGTTAGTAGTAGTGATTGTTATTTTAGGCATTTTAGCTGTAACGGCTGCTCCTAAATTCATGAACTTAAATGCAGATGCAAAAACTTCCACTTTGTATGGAATTCAAGCTGCTATGCAAAGTGCTGCAGCACTTGTTTATGGCAAGTCAATTGTTAAAGGTAATCATAAAGAAGCATTTAGCTTATCAAACACGGTCAATATAGGCGACTCTGTTAATGGTGGTGAATTACCTATTGCATATGGCTACCCTATTGGAGACGCTTTTCATTTTGAAAGGATAGTTCCACTTGAAACTGGCGATACATATAAATATACTGCTTTAGGTGCAAGCAATGTTACTTTGATTGTTTATTTTGATGATGATTATGATATCGGTGCGAAACCTACTAGCATCGATGATGCTTGTATTGCAGTTTATCTTATATCAGAAGGTCCGGGTAAAAGTCCCACTTTTAAAGTTAATGATTGTGTTTAATGATAAAGGGCAATTTATATGAATTTAACCATAAAAAAGAGTTAGGTTTTACTCTGATAGAGTTGATTGTTGTTATTCTGCTGATATCAATAATGTCGGTAACAGTGCTGCCAAAGTTTTTCACCTCAAACGGCTTCGAAGAATTCACTTATCGTGATGAGTTAATCATTAAATTAAGAGCAATTCAGCTGCGTTCAATGCAACAAACTACTGACGTAGTTTGCAAAGTCATTCAAGTTGAAACAACCCCACCTGCTATTATCGGGTTACAAAAAACTCATATTGATACGGATTCCGGTCTGCCTGATGGATGCGAAGTCGGTTACCAAGGAGATACTACCACAGTAACTGTTGATCCCAAGCACAGTGTTAGCTTTACGATCTCTGAAGGTTTAACCAGTTTTTCGTTTTCTTCATTGGGAAAACCTGTCGGTTGTACACCTATAAATCTTTGTGGAATAACTATAACTGTAACTGGGGAAAACTCACTAGAGATTCTTATTAATTCAGAGGGCTATATTCATGCTAATTAGCCAATGTCCTTATTATTTGAATCAAAAAGGTTTTACATTAATAGAGACCATCGTAGGTATGGTTGTTTTAGCGATATCTTTCTCTGTCCTCACCACACTTATTCATCCTGTTGCACAACAAAGTGCTGACCAATTACATCAAGTTAAAGCCGCTGAATTAGCACAGTCAGTACTGAATGAAATTCAAAATAAAGCCTTTGATAATAATTCAGACATGGCAGGAGGACGGCTTCGTTGTGGCGAGACTGATGCTCCAGATTGCTCTACTGATATGGGGCCAGAAGGGGGAGAAACTAGAACGCTTTTTAATGATGTTGATGACTATGATGGTTTGAATTATGGTGGAGGTATGATTGAAAACTCACAGGGGGAAATATTAACTTTATACATTGGTTACTCAATGCGCATCTCCGTCTGTAATGATGCTAGTTATGATGGAAGCTGCCCAAATGATATCTCAAAAGTTGCGACATCAGTAGCTAAGCTGATTACCGTTACCATTACCACACCGACCGATTTTTCAATGAGCTTTTCAACCTATAGAGCTAATTTTTGATGAAGCAGCTAATACGCAAAAAATCATCAGGTTTCACCTTAATTGAAATGATAGTCGTTATTATCATCTTAGGGGTGCTTGCTGCGGGGATTAGTACCTTTATTTCACTTTCAACAAAAATTTATACCGAAGCAACCGACAGAGATCAGTTAGTATCCTCAGCACGATTTGCTGTTGAACGGTTAAATAGAGAGGTTAGGGATGCCCTACCTAATAGTTTGGTGGTGTCAGGTAGGTGCTTGATGTTTAGTCCTATTGTTGCAAGTGCTATTTATACTGATATTCCTGTATCACCAGAAGCAGCTAGAAAAACTATTGATGTTATTGAGTTTAATGAGCCTTCTAATATTAGCAATTTGAGCGTTATTGTTTATCCATTAACACCTGATGATGTTTATGTCGATATCGGTAAACATTATCCTGTTGCTGGTATTGACCCCGGCCCTACTGCTGGTGAAAGGGTTATTACTTTAGATGTAGCCGATAATGTGCAATTTTCAGAAGATTCTCCTACCCAAAGACTTTATTTTATCAATGGAAGCGTTGAGTATTGTATACAAAATGACACATTATTAAGAAGTGATTCATTAAGCCTGAATATTTTAATGGCGCAAAATATTTCTGTTGTCAGTAGCTCATTTGAAGTACTAGCAGCCACATTACAGCGTAATGCCATGGTGCGTACACACTTTCAATTTGAAAAAAACAGTGAAGTTATCACCTTTACTAATGAAATACAGGTGCTAAATGTTCCGTAAGTCATCAATAAAAATGAGAACATCAACGAAACAGCAAGGTAGTGCACTAGTGCTTGCTCTTTTTATTATGGTTGTGACTACATTGTTGGGAGCAGCCCTTGTGCGTATGATTAGCGCTAACTCAGAAACAATTGCTTATGAAGTCATTGGCACTAGAGCTTATCAAGCCGCTCAAGCGGGAGCGCAAAGAAAACTGAGTGAATTATTTCCTCTGAATACTAATACGCCTCCTATCCCTCCTACTACTGGTCAATGCTCCGGTTCCGCATCATATGATTTTTTTATGATTGAAGGGTTAGAAAACTGTCAAACTTCGGATGTAGAGTGCATCGTTGGTCCTACTGTTGACGAAATCACCTATTATACTATTACCAGTACGGGTCAGTGTAATTTCGCAGGAGTTTTTACTTCAAGAACCATTGAAATTAAAGCTAGGCGTTTAGAATAATTATTTTTCGGGCATCTAGTGTCTATTTATACATTTCTCGCAATCTATTAATTGTATAACCTTTTCCAACATTTAAATTCATAAACTTGCAGTCAATGGATTAATATTTTAAAGAATGAACTAACTTTGTTCTATTTACTGATAATAATGGCGTTCTAATTCAGCCTCTTCAGTTTTAAATTCTGATGCTAGTCTTGTAGATTCATCAACGGTGAACGATTTTATCTCTGGTTTTGTGAGTAGTGAATAGGCTTTTCTAGTTCTTCAATTATTTGGGATGTTTTTAGTCAACAATACACTTTTTATGTAAAAAAAGCTTTGTCGCAGAATAGCAATCCAACAGCAATTCCAGAGCCTTCAACTATCCTTATTTTTGCAACACCCTTTATCCTTTATAAACTAAGATGAGAAAAGCTGTATTCTAATTATTCCTTAATAGTTTATTCAGTAAAAAAAATTAATTAAAGCCTAGTTCTACGGGGGTTTTTTATGCTTTATATTGCAAAAATAAGTGCTTAGCGTTACCTTTGTAATAACTCCTGTTATTACAAAGGTAACCTTTACGACAATATGTTTATTCCTCTGCCACAATTGTCTGAAAATAAAGCTATCGTAAAAGTAGCCGTACTATTCAACTTAAAGCGAGGAGTTTGTAATGTGTTTTTGTGCTTTAATAAGTAAATAAATACTATTTAACTAAGTTGCCTTTCGTCAATATTCTAATGCTTAGAAATCCTCGGGATTTCGAGGTTTTTCTTGTCAAAAGTTAGAATTGAATCTTTTAATTCAGTTATCTTTATAATTATATATTTAGGGACATAGCGTTACCTTTTCTATGCCTTATATAACAATCATCTTATGCAAGTATCTGCTAGGAATTTTTTGATGTTTATTCGTTTTGTTTTTGTCGCTCTTATTTATCTTTCTTTTTTAGTTTCTGTTGAGGCTGCTCAGTGTTTAGCAACGTTTGCAGATGGTTTAACAAATAGCCATATAAATGGAAAAATAAAATTTGAAAATTCACCAAAATTATTAAATAACATTGATACAATTTTGACCACACGTGAAGTTGAAAATAAAAATACCTCTTTGAGTTGTGAAACAGCTAATTGTAGTGCCAGTGGTGACATAGCGGAGCCATTATCTTCACAATATATCAGTTCTGTCTCTTATACACATCTGACGCTGCCGACGATCTACTCTGTGTAGATCT
>OJBB01000226.1_pt1 | contig 21731 bp, 24 predicted proteins | sample 1590401 | NCBI WGS metagenome assembly OJBB01 (sample SAMN05416789, study PRJEB24817) | seawater metagenome | isolation source: Sea water | place: Canada:Atlantic | collected 2013-07 | reverse complement strand
GCGTCAGATGTGTATAAGAGACAGCTAATAAGCACGGCGATACCCAAAGAATTGCCTATTTTAATCGGTAACGATAAGGCGCGAATTAGCTTGCTGATAGCCCCTAGCAAGAAGTCTATCCCCCCTTGTTGGCGCATCAACTCAGATAACCCGCCAAGCATCAACGATAGGATCATGATTTCCTGCATCTGACCAAAACCGCTGTAAACATCTTGCCCGACTGAGGCTAATTTATACTCAGTAATACTCATACCTATAATGGCGCTAGTTAATATGCCGATCACCAACACTGCAAACACGTTCACACCAGAAACCGCTAACACCAAAATCAGTAAATAGGGAAGGGCTAGCCAGGCATTGGTGCCTTGTGGAATATTCGCTTCACCTGTTTCACCTAGCGTTATTAGCAATACAATAACGATGAATGCAGCCGGTAATGCTAGGTGTAAGTTAGCCTTAAATTTATCACGCATTTCACAGCCTTGGGTGCGCGTTGCCGCAATGGTGGTGTCAGATATAATCGATAAGTTATCACCAAATATCGCGCCGCTGACCAAGACGCCCGCCACTAATGCGGGCTCGATACCAGTCGCTTGAGCCACGCCTAAACCTACGGGACCTAGGGCTGCGAGTGTGCCCATTGATGTACCCATGGCAGTAGCGATAAATCCAGCGATTAAAAATAGACCAGGTAAAATAAATTGCGCAGGAATGATGCTCAGCCCTAAGCTCACAGTGGCATCTACCCCGCCAGTGGCTTTGGCGACGGAGGAAAATGCCCCCGCTAACAGGTAAATAAAGCACATGGTAATGATATTGCTGTGACCAGCCCCTTCGATATATCGGGCCATTGTTTCGGTCAGGGTTTCTTTTGACAACAGGACTGCAAGTATCACCGCAGGCAGCAAGGCAGACGGGGAAGGCAGCTGATAAAATGCATACTCCACACCTTGTGCTTGATAATAAAAACCGACACCTAAAAATAGCACCAAGAAGGTGAGCAGAGGCAACAGCGCGAGTTTCGCTGTCGTGGAATACGGGTTTGACGACGGTGGGGGAGTTTGCATAATTTTACCATAGACGTTTAGACGTCCAAAATACTAACTGTCTTGGGGAAAATAGCAAGTTTAGTTGGCTAGATAGGCGTATTTTGTATGATGATCAGGTGCTTGCGGGAGTATCAGGAGCATATCCGTTGGCTTACTTTTCTAACGACGAATTTGAAATAGAAATTGTCACAGAGAAAAAAGTCCGTTTTATTTGTGTCCCCTTATCGATTTGAATTTAGTTGTTCATCCGCTATCAATTCCGCTAAAAAGTTTTCTGGGCTAAAGTGTTCGAACGTATTACACCTATATCGCTAAATATTTTTCTCATGGCGGTGTGAGCACAAGTCATCAAAGTTACATTCCATAACACTTTGCACATCAATGTTAACAGGCGCTGTGGCTGAGTTACGTTATGATCCCTGCGTCAAATATATACCTTAACTAACACCAAAATGTAGAGTCGAATCTGGGCAACGAAAGCATTTTCGTTTCAGTTATTTACTTAACTTTTTTGCCGTGTTTGACCACATTTCTTCAGCAAAATAATCAATAGGAACGTCCATGGACGCTTGGAATCTCATTTGTTTTTTAGGGGCACTGGCTGTCCTTATTGCTTTTACCAATCAATTTGTACTTAAACTGCAAACGACCATCGCTATTACCACTGGCTCTGTAGCGATTTCATTGTTGCTGATTTTAGCCGTTAAACTACTGGGAGATGAATCAGCTCAGTCGCTGATCAATGTGGTAAGTGATTTGAATTTTAATCAAATTTTGCTTAATGGCATGTTGGGATTTTTGCTTTTTGCAGGGGCGATGGAGATAGATTTACGTGCCCTACGTCGCCAGAGATGGGAAATAACGACCTTGGTGCTTTTTTCCACTGTGGTCTCGACTGTGATAGTGGGCTATTTAAGCTCATTTATTATGGGGCAATTCGGATGGGACGTGCCCTTTATATATTGCTTGTTATTCGGCGCACTTATCAGCCCTACGGATCCTATTGCTGTGCTAGCCATTATTAAACAAATGCAGGCCCCGAAGAACATTTCAATTCAGGTCGAAGGGGAATCGCTATTTAATGACGGGGTTGGCTTGGTTATTTTCTCTACGTTATTCGCGGTCGCATTTAGTGGAGTTGAGCCAACGTTTAGCAGTGTTGCTGAGCTGTTTTTATCGGAAGCGGTGGGCGGTATTGTATTTGGTTTAGTTTTAGCCGTGGTTGCGCATTTTCTTATCGTCAAGAGTCCTGACTTTAATGTACGTTTATTAGTGACATTAGCTATTCCGTCTGCAGGCTACGCCCTCGCTATTGCATTGCATGTGTCAGGCGCACTGGCGATGGTGATGTGCGGCATATTTATTGGTAATGTAACGCGCTCTAAAGGTGCGTCATTGGCGCGTATTTCTAGTATTCGCTTTATAAAAAACTTTTGGCATGCCACTGATACGTTTTTGAATGCCTTACTGTTTTTGTTGATTGGCATGCTGATCGTCAGTATGACGTTATCGATAGATGAAATTGCCATCGGTCTGTGCATGATCCCAGCAGTGCTTTTATCTCGATTCGTTAGCGTGGGTGCTCCGTACTTGGTGTTTAAACAATTTAGGCGCTATGACTTAAACTCAGTGCGAATTCTGACTTGGGGTGGCTTGCGAGGCGGGTTAGCGTTAGCGATGGCGGCGTCTATTCCTAACGATACCGTGTTAGCAAATGGTCATAATTTACATAATTTGATGGTTATCGTGACTTACATTGTGGTGATATTTTCTATCGTGGTGCAAGGTTTAACGATTTCTCCGCTGATCAAAAAGAGTATCGCAGCTGCGCAGGCACGCACTTAGCCAAAGCACATTGAAAGGATGATACGAAAGCGCCTTTGCATTTATTGCAAAGGCGCGTCATTTAACGTTATCGGTGGCTATTAAGTTTAGCTATTTTTCAGTGACTTGGTAAATAGTGACTGTACCACTAACTTCATTACCGATTATAAGCAGCGCGTTTCCATTTGGGCTGTCACTGGGGGCAACAAACTTAATGCTCTCTGGGCCTAAATCACCTGATATGGCCACTTCACTGCAATCCATACCTTCGGCTTCGTCACAGGGATTATCCAAATCATCATCTAATTCGAAGTCTGTGCTGAAGTCACGGTTGTTATAGTGTGCAGCGTAAGCAACATTGAATGGATTGGTAACATCGTACGTAAACAAGTCACCTGAACGTTCCTGGGCAATAAATGCATAGGTACGACCTTCAATTTCGCCCACGGCGATCGCTTCTGGTTCGCCGCCTTTGTCGTCGGAGCGGTTATCACCTTTGTTTTCGGTGTGTGCGCTGTTGAAGTCATTACCTAAAATAGCGGCTGAGATTTTACCGAAATCATCGCCTGAATCGTAAACAAGGTTTATGTTTTGATCCCAAATCGAAAATGAGCGTGCTCCGTAGGCGTATAGTGCTTCAAATTCACCATTTTCATCGGCATCGCCTAAGGCTGTTGTTACTTTCAAGCGCCCTAAGCCGTCATCACCTCCGCTCAAATCGTATGCAGTTTGCAAGCTTGGTGACAGACTCATATTCAATTCGTCTTCATCAATTATGTCTTCTACTCGAACTTCTTCTGAGTATGCATCATAGTCGCGCGAGTCACCCTCATTGGCTGACAAAATAAATGTGGCGCCATTGTATTGATAAGAGGTAATCGTATCGGGTTGATACATACCGTATAAGCCGTCAATACTATCAAAGTGAGGTAGTTCGTCCTCATTGGTGAAATCTAACTCGAAATTACTCCAGTCTTTAAAGCCAAGTGCGCGTACCTCAATGGTCATTTCTTCTAAGTCTAGAATGCCTATTGCGTTACTTTCTTGAAGAGACACATAAGCAGTTTTACCGTCTGCTGCGTAGGTGATGTATTCAGGCTCTAATTCTTGGGCGACTGTCATGCCTGTTGGACCAGCAAATTTAACCCCAGACGCTTTTAGCAATGCCATTCGTTTTGCGTCAGTGTCGTAGTCTTCTTCATCAAGCGTGTCACTTGAGAACGTCATGTCAGTGGTGAAGTTAATCGTTTGCGCTGTATCAGCTGGAACACCATCAGTGATGGCGATCATCGAAACACTGCCTTGTGGGTCGACTGCGTAATCTGTGTCTGGTTCACCTTCATTAGCCACTAACACATTTGTGCCATCAGGATTAAACGCAACCATATCGGGTAGTGCGCCTGCGGCAACTGCTTTGATAAAGGTGCCTTGGCCTGCAGCATCTAAACTGTAGAACAATACCGCGCCTGGGCTTGTTTTTACGCTAGCTTCTACTGCAATTGCCAGCATGTCACCATTGATAGCAATCGAGTTAGCTGCACCTAAGGTGATGGTTTGGTCTGCATTTGCTTCATCTTTTACTGTTACGCTGTCAGCAAAAGTAAATGCATTGGATAGCAAACTAGCATCAGAAAATGGGTTTGCTACAGCCGCGCTTGTTAGCCCTGATAAGTCTATGACCTCGATTTGATTTTCAGCTGAATTTATCGCGAACGCGGTGTTTGACGCTTGGTGAAATTGCACTATTTCAGCAGCACTTTTACCAAATACCTCTATACCGCCGGCGGTAAAGCGGCCAACCACTTCAATGTTTAAATCTCGGGGTAGGCTTTGGCCATCGACGCCATCAGCCCCGTCTGTACCATCAATCCCAGCGGCACCTGCAGCGCCATCTTGACCGTCATCACCGTCAAGCGCACAGCCTGCTAAGCCGAAAACGACTGCCATAGATAACATGCTAAGTTTTAGAGTGTTTTTAAGTGGTTGCACCGAATGTTCCTTTTTTATTTTTAAAAGTAGCCGTGCAAGTTAAAGTGGCAATGTGACTCTATAACGACACAAAAATGAACAAATTGTGACGGCGGGTATTTTAGAAAACGCAACTGGGAGGAGAGCAAACATCAGAAAATTGCTTAGGTGAGAAAGCAGGCCTGAACTGAACAGTGATGGTGAAGCCACTATACTGATGATTAGATTCAAGCCTGAATATATGAAAGCGTAAGCGTGTTATTAAGCCATTTCTGCCATAACTTTATCAACGTTTGACATTACCTGAGCTAATTCCTTGGTCGGGCTGAAATCTATAAATTTTAAGTCCTTGTCGACGATGGCGGTGTGCCCTGGCTGTGCGTAGAAAACGTCGCCGGCTTCAAATAACTCTTGTGTACCGTCATCGTATATAAAGCGGAAGGCCCCTTCGAATATATAACCCCAATGCGGGCAATGACAGTTGTTGTTGTTTAACCCTTTGAGCAAGGGCGTAAAATCAGTGCCTTTTGGTAGTTCATGGAAAACAACGGTCATGCTTCCCAATCCCGCCTGGGAGCGCATGATCATTCCTGGGGCTTCCATTACAACGGGTATATCTTCCTTCTTCATTTTCATGGTTATTTCCTTTCTATAACGCGAAAAAAGTAATGCTGTTTACTACTGGACAGCGTAAAGGGTAAGTCAACAAACTCGGCTTACCGCTGATAGAGTATAGATAAAAAATATAAATCCGAGTTTGATGCCAAAACGATTTACACGGAATGAAAGCTGATTTTTTAAAAAAGGACCTCAATCCGAGATAAAACAGCAGCCCGTAGGTACGAAAGACAGACGTTTGGCGGAGAATCGATGGTTTAAGTGAATTTTTCAGAACTCTATCTTACGTTTTGTTTTAGAAGAGTATGAGCAAATTTGATTGTCGATTAAGTACGTAAAGCGGAAGTTGGCACTAGAAAAATTGACTGACGTCAATGAGCGATCAGGAGTCCCTCGACTGATTCTACCCTTCTGCATTCACTAAAATAGCTGACTAAAATATTTTTGATTATTTAGGCGTAAATCCCCTGTTTGGATATACAAGTTAGAGGGCTTTCCCATATATTCAGGAAAACGACCCAATCGCTCGTTTTTGTTCTTATGATTTTATCCAGATCGCCAGTTTTCCTTTATGTAGCAATATGATAGTTAGTTTGGTATTAATAGCGGAAGTATAAATGTGAGCGATGCGTCGGCAGAAAAACGCGCAAATCGCGCTATATTAAATTGTTAGAGTGCAAGGAAGCAATTATGCTAACTGGAATATATGATCTGGCATTCAGTAAAGAAGAACTGAAAAAAATATCTAAACTACGAAAACTAGACGAGCAAAGTAGGCCTATTGCTTGGATAACTGGTTTAATAATTTTCTTATCTGTATTCTTACTCCAGACGCTATTTCACGGCGTAGATCTAATACACGCACTCTCAACCTATGGTTGTATTCCTATTGGTGTACTCTCTGGGTGGTACGTAAACAAGAAAATTGATACCTATGTTGAACAGCAGTTTATAAATAAATGGGACAAGCTTTATTATGAGCGGAAAGATTCAAGCCCAGCTAAAGAAGCTGCAAATGCCGAAATAAGACAGGTAACCGATGACCTTAATTTCTATTCATTACCAAAAGCGGAACAAAGTAGAATTTTGAAGGAAATCTATAGAAAGCATGGGGTGTAAGCACTCTAACAAACAAATTATGGCACTCGCTGCCGCTCGCTGGGACGCAAACACGTGCGCGGCTTCGCCATTATTGCACACGTATTTGCGCCCCATATTTGGAAGTTAGGTTCCTAGTAAACATGAGATGACTATTCAACGATTTATTAAAATCTGCTGTGCAACGTGGTTGCTTTTACTTGTTTCTTCATCCTTGTTTATTGCCTACTCAGGTGGGGTTGGCGACATTTCATCTAGTTTGCTTGGAGCTTTGGTTTTAGTGAGCTTTCCATTCTTCTTTGCGGTCAGTTTTATCGCAATGCTAGTTGGATTTGGTCAAACAATATTTTGGGGATACAAAACATTCAACTGCCTCAAATCAGAGATTCCCTCAAGCGAACGTTTTTGGATTGGCACTAGATTAATGCTTCGCTCAATTAATCTTACAGAACAGGGTAAGGAATATAGAATCTTGTTTATTCGTAGTTATTATTGGTTTGCACTCGCTGTTTTTTTGGCCGCGCCCTTACTCTTAATGGGGGTTGTTTTTAGTGCTACATAAAGAACCTAACAAACAAATTAAGTTCGCCCGCTGCGCGGGCTGGGACGCAAACATATGGGCTGCTCACTTCGTTCGGATTTTAGCCCACATGCCTGCGCCCCTTATTTAAAAGTTAGCCACTTAAAGGAAATAATATGACAGGCAGGTTTTTTAAGATCGCAACGGTTATCGTCGTGCTACTACTTCTAATAAGGCCAGACACTATTATGTTGGCTTTGTTTATAGATTCTGTTGGTTTAGAACTTTTTTTATTTCTAGTCAGCCTTCAATTTAAAACATTTACAGTATTTTTGGGCGTGTATATCCAGCCTATCCTCCGAGTTATGACTAATAAATTTAAACATAGTGATAGTTTCTATTTTTGGCCTTCACTGAAATCAATTAAAATGCAGCCCGCAATCGCTTGTCACGCAATCCCTTACTATGGCTATTTATTAAATGCAGTGTGGCTAATAAGAGGGCAACCTCGTTGTTTTTAAAAACGTGGCTAACAAAAACATCATGGTGGGAATTTTACTCGCTGGGCTTCGCCCAAAAGCGCTCATAAAAGCCCCATATGTTAAGCGCTGGGGGATCCCCTCATAGAATTGGTCTCCCTTCTTTGTGAACCCAGGTAATATATTGGCGCTGTTATGGTAAGTACGGCCCAGGTAATTTGGGCTGAGTTCATCTTGTAATCTTTTGCTCTTTTCCTGACTTCTCTGCCTAGTCTAATAATAGATAACACGCGCCGATTACGGATGGTGTTAGCTTGAAATGCTCTTTCCCAGTTTTGCTTTTGAGCGATGAGACCGAGTAGCCGTAATAACCATTCTGCGAGCATCGCAATCAGCAGTAATATGTCGAATCGTTTGGTACAGCGACTGTTGCTGTGACGTAGTCCCATACCGTACTGCGGGCTTTTAATATCGCGGAAGGTTTCTTCTATTTGCATCCGTCGTGCGTAAAGGGAAACCAGCTGTTTTGAGTTCAGTTTATCGTTCTCGGGAAGATTAGTGGCGAGTAGCCAAGGCTCTTTGCTACCCGCTCGATAGCTTTGTTGGGCGGTGTGGTTTCGTCCTGCTTTTGAAGAGCGGTTGTCCTTTCGATGTTTGGCCTTTGCTTTATACAAATGCAGATGTGCATGAAGCGGGCTTTTACGCCCCAATTGCCTACACCCTAGGTATTTAGCGCGCGAATTTGCGCTGGGGTAAAACGACTTATTACTTTGCCATAAAGCTTGCCCATCACGCTTAAATCCTACATCTCCACGCACCCTGCCTAGCCAGAACCATCTATGCTTTTCGACTTCTCGAAACCAAGGGTTACGATAGCCCGCATTGGTAACAATCAACGGGCAACAACCCGACGGCAGGATACTCGCCAACTCCCCTAAAAACGGATTATGACTGACAGGAGAGTTGTATTCAGCAAAGGAAAATACGCGCCCATAAAGCGTGACAGAGCGCCCTTGAACACTGACCGATGCACGTAAGGTTAAATGCCTAAGCTGCTCACGCACATCAGACCAATCCACAAGGACAACAGGCATGGGGTTAGCACCGCAAAGCAAGCGAGCGTGCCAACGGTAGATGTCGAGCCGTTCATTATGTAGGTTGCTATTACCAAGCAGTCTGTCGATGCGTTTAATGTTGTGTTTTGGGGCCACGGAGCCTGAGATATTTTGTCCCAATTAGGTCAACGAAAGTTGTTGACCATCTAGTAAAGCTTCGTTAGCTAAATTATAAGAGGAGCCATTGCTTGACACTGTCTATCAACCCAAGTAAATAGGAAGATAGATTGAAAGTATGGTTTCTCCAAAATAGTTATTTTCTGAAAATTGGCTATTGTCCTAAATTTGTTTTACGGTTAATACATATATTGTTAAGGATTTATAAAATGGATGAGTTGCAAGGTGTTATCTCCCTTATTACTGTTGTTTTTATACCATTTTTTATAGGTGTTTTTACTCGCAGTAAATCTATCATTTTTTCTATATTGAGTGGGATTGTTTCGGTTTTTATATTAATCGTTTTTTTTGAAGTATTTTATGGTGAAATTGGAACAAGCTCTTTTTTTTACGTAGCGATGTTTTACGCTTCAGTAATAAGTGTTTTTGCGTCATGGGCGGGCCGTTCGGTAGGACGATTTTTATTTAAAACGAATACCTAAAACCCGCATAAGTAACTTTAATTCCAGCTACATTGCTCTGCAATTACGCTCTATATAGTAATAACCCCCATTCCCATTGGGAAATTGCCAAAGCTCGCAGATTAAAGTTATTCCATCTGTTTCTCCTGATGCCTCAAATACTCGATTGACGGATGTAAAAATAGCTCCTTGTCCGTTTGCTTCGAGATCAGGGTTGCACTCACCGGCAGATGCATTAGTTGTGCTATCACAGTATGCATCTTTTGCCCCCCTCGCCTCGTCTACTGCAAGGTAGTATGCTGCAGCACGTGCTTTCAAATGTATTTTCACTAAATATTGAAGTAGCTTATTGAATTTTATATAAGCATTGCTAGCTATTAAATCTTCTATTCTATTATTCATTCTCTCCAAAAAAGCCCTATCACAGGCGGATTTAGATGAATCTGAGCAATAACAGGTGTCATGTATGTTACAAGCTTCGGTAAATGGAAAGTCAGGAACCAGATATAAATTCCAACCTGTACCACAACCATTTGCACTGCATGATGCACTGTTCATAGCGGTATCAAAGTTTTTGGAATTGAATTGTTTGAGTGGATTAAAACTCTGCGAGTTATTAGTCTGATCATGCTCATACTGAAAGTCATTCATTGCAGAAACAAGATCTTCATACATTTGAAGGGCTTCCTCTACTCCAGAGGGTAAGGATGTAGGAACAGGGTTAGATCCACCCAGCATAGGCTCATAGATAATATAAAATGCTTCTGCTTTGTACTTTTTTGTATTTATAACTACAACAGTGCCTTCGTCCATGGAAGCGGCAGCTCTACGGTAATCTGATTGTGTATAGCATGATTCACAAACTATAGTTATAAAATCGGGAGAAGTATTTGCTTCAGAGTGTGTTGAAAATAATAACAGTAGTAAAGAGGTTATGTAATTTAGTATTTTCATTGTGTATCCTTCACATTAATTTTTAAGAGTTTTTTATGTCCAATACGACGTGTGGAATATATTTTTGTAAACTTGGTAGATAAATGGACGATGAAACCTACCAATAAACGTGATAGTAAGGTTGTTAATAAAATTAAAATTCATCAATAATCAGCCAAAAAATAATTCATATCATTGCTGAATGTTATTCTAAAATCAATAGGAAATGCATAAAAATACAACAACTAATTTGCTTGGTGACACGCTATCATCGCGGATGATGGGTTTAACTAAAAAAGGTTTTTATAATATCGATACAGAGATGCGGGATTGGCAGAGTGATATGCTAAATGTAATAGTGATAATAGGGATACATATATCTAGGTATTCTCTTTAGCTAAATTCTCTATATTTTTAATGTGGGAAAATTTAATGAAAAAACTCTTAAAAATTTAGATGGATAAAGAGAAAAACCTTTTTTATGCAATGCTTAATGGCTGATATTGTCATTTCTCGTCGAGCTTTTCAAAAATCAAATTTCTAATTAAACCCTCCCAATTTTTTATGCTTTTTTAATGCGTATAGTGCGACTTTGAAGCAACTTTCGCATAAATCAAAACGATACTTTTTACCATCGTTCTTCGAGCCGTAGCCCCATTCAGCTATTAATTCTGCACACTCTTCATATTTATAGCCATTTACGTCTATCTGCACACTCTTATTACACACGTCGCACAGGCGGTCGACCTCTGTCTCAACTAACCTCTCTGCAAATATTTTCATTTCAGCCTCTTGTTCGTCTCTTTAATGTCATTGCATATCTACTATGTGATGATATCAGGTCAGTATCGCCAGGGGCGATTTCTCATAGTTGGATGCAGCCGAGCGTTAAGCTGACACTACGTTACATGATGAGCCGAGCTTTAAGGGGCAATTTCTCATAGTTAGAGGAAAACTTTTGATAATTGACCTTTTCTCAGGTTTAGTCCCCAAGTGGCCGTAAAGCAACAGTTAACCAGGCGTATATGGATGCATATGCTGTAGAAGAGGTGTTTAACATAACACCCGTTGTACGCACTTGGGCGAGTTATGGCTGGTTTAGGGATGAATCGTAGAAAGAGCTTTGTTTTAATAGATTAAAAATTTTCGTTTTCCAGAATGGCGAAAGCTCGGAATAAACCGAGCTTTCTAAGTCCTCAATGGGACAAAATACTTTAAGGCCTCTAAGGGCTACGCGGAATATAATAACAAAAATGTTGTAATTGTCAAGTCTGTAAACTATTTCACCGTAAGTAATGACGCTGCGTTAATGGCTTTGATGACGCTATTTTGTATTTCTGTAACGAGATCGCGATTGAGAAACTGATCAAAGCGTTGACCTTCATCAATAAATTTAAAAAGCCGTTTTTTGCTGACTAGTTGAACTAAGTCACACTTTGCCCAGCGCTCCCTTTCATCATAAAAGTCAGTAACCCGAAAAAAATTTGTGTTAATAGGAACATGTAGGCCCCTTTGTATGTAACCGATATTCTTTGATGACGATATTGGTACAACCAAGCAGCCGGAATCTAGCTTCCCATTTAAAACAACTATCATTCGGCGTTTTACCATTTCCGGCGGGATGCGTCCGTTATAATTTTTGTCGTTAATGTTTTCTGTACCTGTAGTAAACTCAAATTGTCCAAAGTTACACTCTAGTATCTCCCCTACTTTAGGGGCGTATGTTATTGCCATGCTGATTATTGTCCATTTTCATTTTAAGTTGCAGGTAAATTACATTGTAAATTACATGGTAAATTACATGGTAAATTACATGGTAAATTACATGGTAAATTACTTTCGTTCCATCTCTTTCAGTATGAGCATTCTAGCTAGAGCTGCGCAACTTAGCCCCATTGAGGCGCAGTACTCTTTTACTCGTAAATGATCTTCATCTGATAAATTTACCGAGAATCTAGGTTTGAGGATGCGTTTTGGTTCGTTAATAGGTTTTAAATCATGAGAACCTGTTGTTGCATCACTTTTAAAGTCATTTATAAAGCTCATTTGATTAACTCCGCTAGTTTGCGCATTTCATTACGTGCTTTATTTATGCCGTGATAGTTTTTTATTGAGTCGCTAAATATGGTTTTACAAGCGTTTATGGAGCGGCTGTAGATGGAGCTGTAAGATAATACAACATAGTCTTTAGCGATTTCTTCATGGACTTCCACTTGGTCTTTAATACGTTTGTCGTAAGCGTTTAAAACACAAATCAGGCGTGTTTGTTCAACCATATTTTTGACACTCTTAAATGACATTAAATCCAGCCTGCTTGCCCGAACCGGACTTACAACATGGTCGGATTTATCTAAGATAGCCCTATGTTCACGAGTCAATCCTTCGACGGTTGGCGGGAAATCGATAATAAGATAATCATAACCGTCGATTCTTTTAGGGCTTGTAGCTGTAACATCAAATTTGAGATCATCCGAGTGATTGTGGACTTCTGTTAGTGACTTTTGACTATCCGAATCGTAAACCAAGACTCTTTTATCTAACCTGGCCATGCAATCTGCTAGATGCAAGCTTATAGTTGTTTTTCCTGTCCCGCCTTTCGGACTCCACACCGATATAAGTTTAGTCATAGTAAATTACCAGTAAATTACATTTGTTTACTTAGTAATTTACACTATTCCTTAATAATAGATAGTCCGACTGAATTACACCGTAAATATGTACACCTATTAAAGCAGTAATTATGTAATCAAATAAATTAAGCATGATAAATTGTTCATATATCCATCACCATTTGATCCTTTAGTTTGAAGTCAAAATGTAGGTATTTAACACTTCTTCCATTTTTTACTGTCGATAGATAAATGTCGAGGTCGCTTCGCTGATTAAGCTCTTTTATGGAAGGCTGGATAATTCTGCGGTTTAGTTCTTTGTATGTTGGATATTTATCACTTATTCCTAAGGCCGACTTGAAGTCAACTACGCTGATTTTTCGCCATCCCTGGTCATTAAAGCGCATTAGTAATTCATATAGCCGAATAGAGTGTCCAGCTTGTAAAGACGATATAGCTTTCAAATCGTATGATGAAAAACGGTTCTGAATTTCACTAATATGTTTTAATATACGATCCGACCAAATCAGTCTTACTTCTCCTTCACCTCTGATTTTCTTAGCTTTTTCTTGGATCCAACGTACCTCGGTTTCATCATCATGTTCTCTGATTAGAATGGTGGATCTGTATAGCTCGTCTACAGCTTTGTATAATTCTCGGTGGGCATTTTTATAATCTATTCCCATCCGTTCAGAGTATTCTTTTGCAGTCATCCTCGCTTCTTTGGGTGCTGGTTTTCGAGGATCCAAATTGCTGATGCAGGCTAAAATTAGTTTCTGTGCATTTGGATTCAGTTTATAGCTTGCATCTAATAGCGCATTGGATTTGGTTACAACCAACTTGTTCTGCTTCACAAAATGTCCTTCTGCTTAGTAACCGTAAAAAGTGTACTCTTTTAAAAATCGTACACCAATAACCTTTAGGTGTACACCTTGGATTTTAGTACACCTATCTGTGGAAAAGACCGTAAATATGTACACTTTTAAGACCGTAAATATGTACACCTAAAATGGATTTTTACCGTAAATATGTACACCTGAAATGGGCTTTTACCGTAAATATGTACACCTAAACTAGTCTTAACTGTTGATTTTAAAGGCCTGTAGCTATCTACAAACAAGATACAAACAAGAAAAGAATACAAACAAGTTATTATTACAAAGGAAAAAAACTGTGGAAAAGAAACTTAATCACGCTACAACCCGCATTATACCGTTTAAAAATTTGAAAAATTTAAAAATACCTGTTGATAAAACTGTATAAGCACCCTTCTTAGGGGCTCTGCCCCTGCCAGCCCTACCCTCGCTTCGCTCCTTCCGGCATACCCCAAAAGCATTACAATGATCGCCATTTCCTAGCAAAGCTAGGGGCGTACTGAATGGCCTAAAGGCCACAAAGATCGTTTAGCAGAGCGGCATGGTGCAAAATTAGATTTATTGGCAGTGTACCTCTGCGCAACGAGTACATACGACGTTTGAAATACAAGGCGAAAGTTTCCCGCTTCGCTGCATGGCCAGAGGCCATAACTTAGGTTGTATTGAGAGAAGGAAATAGATTATGAAACTTAACGTTAAACAAAGATCCGCATAAATTAATGGCAACCAATTTTTGATAACCTCGCAATGCAGTTAGGTCACTCGGGACGAGCACCTACAGCGGGAGCCATTTTTAGCCATATAAACGCCCCTAAAGTGCAATGCCTGTGGTTACCACAGGCAAAAATCTTTTTTTCACACCCATACCCCTGCTAAACCGTCTTTTTGTCACCACGGGCTTTACAGGCCCAGTAAGGAACTTGTTATTTGACGTGTTCCCTGCCCCATGCTTCAAGCTGGGGTCCATAACTACAAACTATGTGTACGCAGCGCCCTATAGTCGAAAAAGTTAAAAACAAGAGCACGAGAAGGCGTAGAGATGGGTCGTGTGTTGAAACAAGCGTCAAGGTTATACTGAGTGCGTACAAGACAAGATAAACAGTAAGTCTGCCAAATAATGATTTTAGTGCTTTTTTTGTGTTTTTTTTATTTTTGTAAGTTGAATCATGATGAGCATAATAATTTATCGCTATCTTTAACCCAACTATAGTGAGTCCGAAAAGTATAATTACTAGCGTTAAACCTTCATTGTTGAACTGCATATTTACCCTCTTTGGCAGTTAGAAGTGCATCTCTTATCGTAAGTATGTCTCAGTTATGTAGGGACGAAAATGCCCCATTTCTTGGCTAACGGTTTCAAGTGCATCAATCCTGGCTAAGCCAGAATGTTGTAATTGGTGCATGCGTTCCTGGGCGTAACTGTGCCGTAGGCCATGCGCTCCTGAAGACCAGCCAAGGGCGCGTTGAGAAGCTTTGCTGAATGAGCTGGCCCAATTTTTACCACCATTGATTTCATAGTTCTGCTGGTAGTGTATGCCTCTATCAGTAACCCGCTGTGGCGTATCCAGGCGCAATGATTCAAGCTGTGTTGCAAGCACTTTAGGTAAGACTATCTCGCGTATTAACCCTCCCTTTCCTTTCACGGTGTAGCGCTCTCCATCTCTGCCTTTGAACTTTGTAGTAAGGGGATTTTTAGTAGTGAGGCTTGGCTTCCGTTCGCCAATTGGGCGAAGGCTTAATAGTTCATGGCCACGTAATCCAGCTGCATAAGCAATCTGTGTAGCGAGTTCGTTAGCGCCACGTTGAGCGTTGGTGATCATACTGACTTGTTCTGTGGTGTAACTGCGTGATGCCAGTATTTGAGGAGTATCAGATTTGACGCTGGCCAAACGCTCAGAAACCGCTATTTTTTTCGTTAGGTGCTGCATCATGAATTGGATAGCATGACGGTCTTGGTCAAGCGTTTTCTGCCCTACTTCTTCACTGCGTAAATCAAGATAATTCATGGCGCTTTCTACGGTTAAATCTCGTAGTGAGCCGAGCCGCTCTTCTTTCACGTAACGACAAACGCGAATAAGGGCTTGGTTATAAGTTTCTGCAGTGCTGAATGATTTTAAATCGCCTTGACGTTGTAGGGCTTTGATAACGGATGCTGCTTGGGTTTCAGCTTTGGCAAACTTACCCATTTTTTTGAATATATCTTAAGACAGTAGAGGGAGCGCATGTAATGTGTTTTGTTTTTAGCCAACGTTGTAACGCAGCGGAACTTGTACCAGCTCGATGGAGGGTTAGCAGCTCGCCTTTGTATTTATCTAGCTTGGATATGCGACTGGAATAATTACGTTTTCTAATGGCTTTAGTATGAGCTTTAATGGCTGCAATTTCGCCATCGATATCAAAATCTTTCATGGTGTACCTGTAAGTAATTTTACAATTTTTCTTTTCGTAAGAAGAACAGCGACAACTGAATGCCTATTAGCCTGATTTGTGTTTTTAAAAAACAAAGGTTCAGACTTTTTTAGCCTCATCTAATACTGGCGAGTGATGATGAATCACTGACACGAAGGTGTCTAAATTGCTCTGAAAATACGATAACCGGAGAACTGGTTTCGTTGGAAAGCGAAGAATTTCGCTGTGTATTGAAATAGACGCAAAGCGTCTTTTATTGCTCAAGATACGATATCGATAAGATTCGTTTTTTTGTTTTTACAGCGTGTATTTTAATTGCCAATGACGTCTAAAGTCAATGTGCAAGAAAAATCGTGCGCGAATATGCTGTATCCCTTTTTGAGTCTGGGTATAAATAGCGATAGCGTAGTTACGCCCAGACTCAAAAAAAGATTGAAATTCAAATAAGTTATTGATAGATACGCTTTAGAATTTAGCCGAATCAGGTATAAACTTGAGGTTAATGGAGAAGACAATTGGAAGAGAAAGTTAAAAATAGAAAATGGGTATCAGAGCTTGCTTTTGGGCAGGAAATGGAAGTTTGGAATTACAAAGGGATATACCCTCTAGAAGTAATTTCGTTGGTGGTATGCGAAGATAATGAAGGAGTTTTCTACTATCCGATTATCAAGTCATATACTGATGGAGGGGAGTTAATATCAGGTTATAAAACCGGATTTAGTAGTCGGTCATTAGCATTAGAGTACGTGGGTAAATGTTGGGATTTAACTTTTTTGCATAGTAAATAATGATGCAGGTTAATGATTGCGTTTTCATAACTAAATTATCTGGGGGAACCCCTCATAGAGTTGGTCTCCCTTCTTTGTGAACCCAGGTAATATATTGGCCGATAGCCCATGTCATTTGGGCTGAGTTCATCCTGTAATCTTTTGCCCTTTTCCTTACTTCTCTGCCTAACCTAATAATAGATAATACCCGCCGATGTCGAGTCGTATTAGCTTGAAATGCTCTTTCCCAGTTTTGCTTCACGGCGATGATACCGAGCAGAGGTAATAACCATTCTGCGAGCATCGCAATCAGCAATAATATGTCGAATCGTTTGGTACAGCGACTGTTGCTGTGACGAAGGCCCATGCCGTATTGTGGGCTTTTAATATCGCGGAAGGTTTCTTCTATTTGCATCCGTCTTGCGTAAAGAGAAACCAGCTGTTTTGAGTTAAGTTTATCGTTCTCGGGAAGGTTAGTGGCGAGTAACCAAGGCTCTTTGCTACCGGCTCGATAGCTTTGTTGGGCGGTGTGGTTTCGTCCTGCTTTTGAAGAGCGGTTGTCCTTTCGATGTTTGGCCTTTGCTTTATACAAATGCAGATGTGCATGAAGCGGGCTTTTACGCCCCAATTGCCTACACCCTAGGTATTTAGCGCGCGAATTTGCGCTGGGGTAAAACGACTTATTACTTTGCCATAAAGCTTGCCCATCACGCTTAAATCCTACATCTCCACGCACCCTGCCTAGCCAGAACCATCTATGCTTTTCGACTTCTCGAAACCAAGGGTTACGATAGCCCGCATTGGTAACAATCAACGGGCAACAACCCGACGGCAGGATACTCGCCAACTCCCCTAAAAACGGATTATGACTGACAGGAGAGTTGTATTCAGCAAAGGAAAATACGCGCCCATAAAGCGTGACAGAGCGCCCTTGAACACTGACCGATGCACGTAAGGTTAAATGCCTAAGCTGCTCACGCACATCAGACCAATCCACGAGTACAACAGGCATGGGGTTAGCACCGCAAAGCAGCTTTGCGTGCCAACGGTAGATGTCGAGCCGCTCGTTATGTAGGTTGCTATTACCAAGCAGTCTGTCGATGCGCTTTATGTTGTGTTTCGGGGCTACGGAGCCTGAGATATTCCGTCCTAATTCGGTCAACGACAGTTGCTGGCCATCTAGCAAAGATTGGGTGGCAATCATCAAAGAGGAAAGACGTTTGGCATGTAGATTAGGGCATTGTTTTTTAAGCAAATCGTGTAAGATAGAAATATCACGCATGGTGTTGTTATCTAGTTGGTTTTTGGCGAAATTTATTAGATCAAATAGCGCCATGCGTGTCTATATTATTGTTTCTGCTAATAATTATGAGGGGATTCGTTAGAACAGGGCGTTATATTTTTTGGAGAACTCATTTGAAAACATTAGGATTTCTATTTCTGTTAATTATAAATTTTAGCTTATTTGCTTCACCTATTCCCGACTTTCCATTTGTAACGGTAACCGGAGATAGTACTAGAAAAGTAACTCCGGATAATGCGGTAGTTAGATTACAAGTGGTCGTGTTTGAGAAAGAGTCATCAAAAGGGCAAGTGGTTTTAAAGCAAACTATTCAACAAATATTAGAAATATTTGAAAGTAACCTAGTTAATCCTAGCAGCATAACAACCTACGAAATGAATAAAAGAGCAAAGAGAGCACGAGAAAACAACGGGTATAACGAACTTGAAATTCTAGGCTATGAATTTACACAACGCTTTGAAATAAAATTGAAAAACCTAGAAAATTATTCAGTAATCACTACTGAGTTGGTAAAAGTAAATAATGTTGAAAGAGTTGAAAGTCAATTTGATGTAAGTAATCGAGAAAATATAGAAGTTGAATTAATATCTGAAGCGGGCAAAAAGGCAAAGTTAAAAGCAAAACAAATGGCTGCTGGATTAGGAGTTAAAATTGATTCAGTTTTTGCTATTAACGACTCAGGTTCTTATCAGTCTTTTTTTGCAACGTTTGGATTACAGGCCGAAAACCGAGTAAGCATGATGAGAAGTGGTAGCCCAATCAATTCATTATTTATACCTGAGTTTATTGAAATATCAAAAAGTATTAATGTCGTCTATAAATTGGATGATTAAAAAATATAACAAGTCATTTCAGCAGGACAAAAAACAGCTGGCTTTTGCTCCTGCGTCGCTAATTTTAACCAGCTATTTTATTGCCTCTGAATGAGGCGTTAGGTAACCACGGATGTTTTACCGAGAACTAATAATTGGCTTCACAACCATATTTGCTTGGTTGCCTGCTCTTATACTTACTTTTCTAGCCGCATTTGTTTTTCTTATGGGTTTCGCTGCAATAAGCGAAGGCGACTATCTTATAGCTACTACTTGTATACTGCTAAGTAGTGGTGGTGTTCTGGGCTTTATTGCTCTTACGTCTCTCTGCTGGGGCCTTCATATTTCGTTTCTTAAACGATTGATTTTTCTCCTTGCAGGCGTGTTGTCTTTGGCAACAGTCATTTATCTTGGAACACTAGACCCAACATCAGCACTTTACCTCAGCTATCATCCTTTGGTTGTTTATTTATTCTACTCACCATTCGTTATTGGTCTTTTCCACATTGTGCTTCACTGCTATTTTTGGGTAAGGTTACCTAACAAAAGCATTAACACTCGCTGCGCTCGCTAGGGACAAAAATACGTAGGCTCCCTGCGCTTCGCTTGGTATTGTAGCCTACGTATTTTTGCCCGTTATGCGGAAGTTAGCAATACAAGGAGAGTCCGTTGCAAATTTTGATCTTCATTTTACTTTTATGTTCATTTTCTGTCTCTGCGAATCTATTTGAAGATATGAAGTGTGGAGCATATGACGCTTCAAAATACCCCAATAAAACAGAATTTAAGGGAAGCGCGGAGCGAGAAGTATCTGACTCTGGAGTAAAAGAGTTTTTTGATGAATTAGGAGAGACCGATTCTTCACAAAGACAGTGGGTATTTAAATTAGTTGACAGAGCAACGGGAAAATATAAAAAATCTTTTCCTCGTCGATCGCCAAACTCAAAAAATGAAATTGCTATTGAACATCAAATTATACAACCAGAAATTATCATTACCTTAGGGGATAAGATTATCACTGGCAGCAATAATGGTGAATTTGGTGGAGAGCTACTTTTAATCGATGAAAATGATAGTGTTACCCTAATCAAAGAAATGAATGTTGAAGACATTTATAAAATGCCATTTGGTTTAGTAGTTACATCAGGTTTAGCTCATATGTCGTGGAATTACGGTGATATTCATTTAATAAATTCAAACTTTGAAACTGAAAAGTTATATAGCTTAGTTGGCAAGCCCAAATCATCTTGGCTGCTAGATAATGGTGATCTATTAATTAATAGTTATCCAAAAGGCTCGCAGGTTTTAACTAAAAGTGGTTACTTAAAGCGTGTGCAATGTATTGCTAACAAGCCACTAAAGCAGGACTCGTAACAGTTGGCTCAGTTCCGCTTCGCTACACATTTTAGCCAAACATTTATCAGCCCCTTAACAGGGCGTTATAAGCCAATGTAAGCCCATGGAAATAATCATTTTTACAATTGGCGCTGCCATCTATTTGGTTGCCGTAAACTTGCTAGTTAAAGGTCACAAAATGTTGAACCTTCGCTTCGGTTGGCCAAGACCAGCAGGGTTAACTAACAACGCAATTTGCTATCTCTTTTTTGCTGTATTTATCGGCGTGGTTATTCCGTTTGCCTTCTTTTTCCCATTATGGCTCAACACACTCGCGCCCGTACTTCAGCCAACTCAAACAAACAGGGCCATTCTAATATTAATCGGTGGTTTTGTTCTTTCCGTTGCAATGTGGTTAAACTATAAAAAGACTAAGCAAGGCAGTTTTAACAATGGCTTATAACAAACAAATTATGTCACTCGCTGCCGCTCGCTGGGACGCAAACACGTGCGCGGCTTCGCCATTATTGCACACGTGTCTGCGCCCCATATTTGGAAGTTATACGCTACTGGAATTCTTAATTAATGAGCACTAAACAAGGAATAGTTCTGTTATTAATAGCAGCGTCAATAGCTGTATTAACCGCTTTCGCTCACCTATCCTGTTTATTTTTGGGGCCTCAGTGCTTTGAGGCTCAAATGGCTCCAGCAAGCGTAATTGAATCTGCTAAAGCCGGAACACTTTTGGCACCACTGGGTACGATCGTGGTTTCGGCAATATTTATCGTTTTTGGCTGTTACGCCATGTCGGGCGCGGCACTCATTCGCAGGCTTCCGTTACTCAGCTTTGGCATATATGCAATTTCTGCTGCGTGCATTATACGTGGTATTTTGCCAATACAACTCTGGATAAGGCACCCAGATAAGGTAACTAACCCGGTTTTAATTGTGGGTGTTGTATGGTTACTTGTTGGGCTATGCTATCTCTTTGGTTACAAGGCAATTAATGGCAAACGCGTATAACAACCCAATAAACTCACTCACTGCGTTCGCTGGGACGCATACACGCGGGGCGGCTGCGCCATTATGCCCCACGTGCCTGCGCCCGTTATTGGAAAGTTAGGCGTCATTTACTTACAGCATAAGAAAGTAGGTTTAAGCGTGACATTCCAGCATAAAGGTTGTTTCGCTAGGTTGTCTTCACAGCTAGCTTTCTCTGTTATTTTAACGGCTTTAGCAACGCGCTTTTTATTAACACCGTAACGCCAACATTCAACATCACCAGTCTTCTAAACTCTCTCTTTTATCCAGCAATGTCCTTAACATCTAGCATTTCGCACAGGGTTGTTTTATCTTAAATTCAATTATTTAAACACGCGGTCTGTTTGGCTAGTGGTGGCAGCAAAGCTGCGTACTTTCAGTTGTACGCCTAACAAAAC
>OJBB01000221.1_pt1 | contig 21963 bp, 14 predicted proteins | sample 1590401 | NCBI WGS metagenome assembly OJBB01 (sample SAMN05416789, study PRJEB24817) | seawater metagenome | isolation source: Sea water | place: Canada:Atlantic | collected 2013-07 | reverse complement strand
TTGGTATAACTATTCGGCGTTTATATCGTTTAAATCTATTTAGATGTTTTAGCTAAAAACCAAAGAGGTTAGCCGCAAAAAACTTTGTTGCCACGGTATTAACAAAAATCAGCAAGACAATAACAGGGATAAAAGTACCTAAAGAAAAGTTAATATATTTTTCTACCCATGAACCTTTGTAATTTTCATTACCAATACTTAATTCTTCAGATAATTGTTTTTTCTTCCAGCGGTAACTAACAAATACACACAGTAAAAAGCCATTTAGCGGGAGAATAGTGTCGTAGAAAACATCATAAATAACATCAAATAACGACTTAGTACCACCTGCATACGAGGTAAACTCAGTAAAAAATGGCACCATGCCGAAAGAAGCGGTAGCAAATAAAGTTAATACCCCAGCAGTAGCGGTTAAATAGCCTAATGCTTTTTTGCGACTGTGTTTTTTCTCAGTGACTAAATATGAAACAGGTACTTCAATAATAGAAACTAACGAAGTAATTGCAGCAAAAAAGACTAACAAGAAAAAGAATGCAGCCACGGCACTAGCGCCAACATAACCTAAAGACGTTTGTAGCGCTAAAAATATCTTGGGTAGGAAGGTAAAGATCAATGATACTGAGCTATCACTTAACTCACTAGGGTTAACTTCTGGGTTAAATGAGAATACCGCTGGTAAAATCATCAAACCGGCTATAAATGCTACACCTGTATCGGTAATTGCCACTAATTTAGCTGAGTTAGGGATATTGGTTTGCTTATTTATATATGAGCCATAGGTTAATAAGATTCCCATTCCCAAAGATAATGAGAAAAAGGCTTGCGATAAAGCACCGTTAACAACACTTGGCGTTATTTTATTAATATCTGGTACAAGGAAAAAAGTAACCCCTGCCATAGCATTATCAAGAGATAAGACAAATAGAACCATTAAAACTAGCATGGTAAGCAATGCTGGCATTAGTATTTTTGCAGCTTTTTCAATACCGTCTTTTACACCTGCCGCCAAAATAAAACTGACAATACCTGCGACAGCGACTAACGCAATATACAAATATGGGCTATTAATAAATTCGCCAAAACCGGCGGCACTAGCTAAGTAATCTAAATGACCGGTTATTGTTAAGGCAATATAACCGAAAATCCAAACGGTGATCACCATATAAAAAACAGCAATCATAAAGGGAGTTAGCACTCCTAAAAACCCTGCTGCTCCCCATAACTTATTACCTTGACTCAATGTTTTGAATGCGCCGACAGGCTCTTTCGCCGTATTACGCCCAACAGCCATTTCAGCAATCATCACTGGCAAACATATAAGAAAAACAAATAGCGCATACATTAATAAAAATGCACCACCACCATTTTTAGCGGCGTTAACCGGAAACCCTACTAAATTACCAATACCTACTGCAGAGCCTGCGGCGGCTAAAATAAAGCCAATTCGTGAGCTAAAATGCTCTCTAGAAGCTGACATACTTACCCTTTTATAATTATTATGATGACGCGATAAATTAGAATATTCGATGCTAACAAGCTTTACTAACTTTGTCTTCTTTTTAGCTAAGCTTTACTTTTATCAAACAAATAACAATGTGTAAACCTGTAAAGTTGAATTGCTTACACTATTGATTAATAATGTAAAATTCTTTCTATAATTAACTAAAACTGTAGTAATCTCATCCTAAGCAGTGGTAGTTACTACTCCAAAATGATTAGAACTTACAGATTATCCGAACGTTCTTATTAACTAGCTAACCAATGCATAATCTCTGCTGAGCAAAAAGTTAGCTATTTCTGGCCAGTTTTTTTAGCTTAAAATTAAGTGACCTTACATTATCTGGAAAATAACTTAGGGTTCATAATAGCTAGAATACTAGTCGCTTCTTTTTCAGCAAACCCAGCAGCTTGGATTAAATCATCTTCGGTTAGCCCTAAAGGTCGACATAAAGATTCATCAATCACATCCGCGTAAGAGAACTCTTCACTATGACTATCAATTAGCGCCAGTCTAGAGGCTAAATTCAAAATTTTGACATCTTTGTTAATTTCAATAGATGATGCGGCGTTGAAGTGCTTAATCGGTAAGATAATTTTTTCAGGGATCTGCCAAATTTTTAGCAAATCAGCAGAGATATCAGTGTAAGTAAATCCCAATACATGTTCTTGCAATTGCCACGGCAGCTGAGTTTTACTATATTTCTCACATTGCTGTGCGACTTCTGGGTTTATTTTGGCCACTAATAACTCACCAAAGTTTTGTAACAATCCCGCAACGAATAGGCGTTCAATATCACGTATTCCCGCAGAAATAGACAAGTTTTTCGATACCAATCCACAGTAGATACTCATACGCCAAAAACGTTTTAAATCGATTGCCTGATTTTCAAAGTGCTTAAACGCGGTAGCTGCAACATCAACTAACATCATATTATAAATGGCCTGTGTGCCTATGATGGTAATAGCGCGCGAAATGGTACTGATTTCACCTGGAAAGCTGTAAATGGCACTATTGGCTATTTGTAACAAACGAGAAGTCATCGATGGGTCGATACCAATAACATCGGCAAAATCTGAAATTTCAGAGCTTTCATCGGCCATCAATGCTTTTACTTTAAAACAGGCATCAGGCAAAGCAAACGATCCGTTAGCTTGTAATGCATAATCATGTGCGTTCATAGTCATCCTTAAAAGTTGTTCCCTTAAAATGAGGGGCTTATAGCAAACCTCATCAATGAAAATTCTGTAATATTAGTGAACCTTAGCAGGCTTAATTGAACGGTAATCCGCCATCTTGCTTTATATGTTCAGTTACAATGTAAGTACTCGTTTGCGCCACATTAGTCAGTCCGCCAATATTTTCTAACACAAGTCTATAACTCTCAATATCAGCAAATCGTATTTTCAACAAGTAATCATATCCACCGGCCACTAAATGACACTCAACAACTTCCTTAATAGTGACTACTTCTTTATTGAAGAGTTTGAAAGAGTCTGAGGTTGTTCTACTTAACGTTACTTGAACAAAAGCACTCATACCAAAATTTAACTTTCTGGCATTTAAAAAAGCACCATATCGCTCAATATACCCTTCAGTTTCTAAGCGTTTAACTCTATCTAAACAGGGACTAGCACTTAGGTTTACTTTTTTGGCCAAGTCCACATTTGAAATTCTACCATCCGCTTGTAAGGTAGAAAGGATCATAAGATCAATACGATCTAAGGGTTTTGTTTTGTTATTACTCATGATCACACTACTTTGTAGGGAAGAGAAGTGATACTGCCATAGTAAACTCAGTAAAAATAGTAAAAAAAACGCGAACGATACCTTAAGGTATTCATTCGCGTTTTATTTATTCAAACGGCTAATTAATAACTAGCGTTTAGACGTTCAGACAATTTAGTCTTCTTCCACCAGAGTCATCAATGAAGTATTACCTCCTGAGGCCGTAGTATCAATACTGATCGTTTTTTCGGTAACTAAGCGTTGAATCATAGTATCAAAATATTCAGAGGTTATTACCGGTAAAATAGCCCCGTGACGTAATGCTAACTTTTCACTAATGTAATGCTTAATCTCACAGCCACTATCAACCACCACACCCGATAAAGCTGGATGCGCTAGCATTGCTTCTAAATGGCATTGTTTCGCTACCTGAAAGACGTCTTTACCTGCGCCTGTCGCAATAAATTTATCTCTAAATTCCAATGCTTCTTGATAAAACAAATCAGAAACAACTGCAATAACAGTATTACCTGTAGCGAGTGAAGTAACAATGGATTGCACCCAGAAATGGAAACTCACGTTTTCATCTGCGTAACAAATAATGTTGCCACGGTTTTCTAAATAGATAATATTTGATTCACCCGTCGGCCCAGGTAACTCTTGTGGTTTCTTCAAACGCTTTTCAATATCAATAAGCTGTGTACGTGCCAAAACTAGGGTATGGTTTAAATCGTCAGCTAAATCATCGACAATTTCAACGTGCGCTATTTTAGCCAATAGTTGACGAACAGAAGAAATTCGGGTGTTTAGCTCTGTTGAACGCCACTCTTGCTCCGCCCAACTCGCTTTATCCATTAAGTGGTTTGCTTGATGGTTTTCAGCAGCATCGCCAGATAAGGTAATCGTTTTATCTGCTGAAAAGTTAAAGTCACGTTCATCTGGTGTCGCTTTTTCTTTAACTAAACGCGTTAAGTAATTTGGACCACCTGCTTTAGGGCCTGTACCTGAAAGGCCTCGACCACCAAAAGGTTGTACACCAACAATAGCGCCAATCATATTTCGGTTGATATAAATATTACCCGCACGAGATAATTTAGCTAGATTCATCGCTCTATGTTCAATACGCGTATGAATACCCATAGTTAAGCCAAAGCCAGTGCCATTGATTTTCTCCACAACACTTTCTATTTCATTACCCTTAAAACGAACAATATGAACACAAGGACCAAAAACTTCTTGTTTCAATACATTGATGTCTTCAATTTCATATAAACGTGGTGCAAAGAAAAAGTGTCCGTCTTCATCAACAACATCATCAGAAAATTCACATTGGTATAACAACTTACCATGTGACTCCATATATTCAGCATGAGCATTTAGTGCATCAAGCGCTTTTTGGTCGATAACAGGGCCAATATCGGTACTTAATTTTGCAGGGTTACCAATGTGTAATTCAGCCAAAGCACCTTGAAGCATCGTGATAACATTATCTGCAATATCTTCTTGTAAAAAGAGTACACGTAATGCTGAGCAACGTTGTCCTGCACTTTGGAAGCCTGATGAAATAACGTCATCAACAACTTGTTCAGGTAAGGCCGTTGAATCAACAACCATACAATTTTGCCCACCCGTTTCAGCAATCAGTGGTACTTGATCGCCACCACGGTCTGCTAGGGTTTGTGAAATGTGTGTGCCCGTTTCGGTAGAGCCGGTAAACATGACTGTTTGAATACGGCTATCTGGGATAATAGTATTTCCTACAGCACTACCACGCGCAATAACTGCCTGTACTACATTGCTAGGTAATCCAACAGATTTCATCAACTCAATAGCACGTAGTGCAATTAAACCTGTTTGCTCTGCTGGTTTTGCTAATACTGTATTACCCGTGGCAATTGCCGCAGCAACTTGTCCTAAGAAAATAGCAAGAGGGAAGTTCCACGGGCTGATACATAGCACCACACCACGGGCTTCTAGCCTTTCATCATCACTTAATTCAATAGCGCGAGCCGCATAGTAACGACAGAAGTCAACGGCTTCGCGTACTTCATCAATACCATCTTGTGCGACTTTACCCGCTTCTTTGATACACATGGCAATGAGCTCATCCATATGGCGCTCTAAAATATCACCAATGCGACAAAGTAAAGCTGCACGTTCTACTGCAGGTGTTTTTGACCACGTAGTAAAAGCGGTTTCAGCATTATCAATCATCACTAACATATCTTCATGGCTTGCATGCTTATGAAAGCCTATGATTTCACTGCGATTTGCAGGGTTCATTACTGCATTCACACCATCAGGTAGCTCATTTTTATTTAATAAGTGGTCAACAAACCAGTTATCTAACGATGTCTTTAAAGGGATTATTTCATTAATATCTGTTAGATCTAGACCTTTAGAATTATCACGGCCTTTCTCGCTTTCACTCTTACCTTCACCACGATACAAATCAATAGGCATAATGATTTGATTATTGTACTTAGCTTTAAGACGTTGAGTTTTTTCTACAGGATCTTCTAGTAATGACTCAACCGGTTGATTCTCATCAACAATCGCATTTACAAAAGAAGAGTTAGCACCGTTCTCTAATAAACGTCGTACTAAATACGCAAGTAAGTCTTCATGATGACCTACTGGCGCATAAATTCGACATTGAATACTTTCTTCTTTCACAATTTGGTCGTACAAAGAATCTCCCATGCCATGTAGACATTGAAATTCAAAGCCAGCCTTATCTTCGCCAGCTAATTCAACTATGGTTGCTGCAGTATAAGCATTATGTGTAGCAAATTGTGGGTAGATGGTATCGCGATATTCTAATAATTTATTGGCACAAGCATGGTAAGAAACATCGGTAGATGACTTACGGGTAAACACAGGAAAATGATTCAAGCCATCTTTTTGAGCATTCTTAATTTCAGTATCCCAATAAGCACCTTTAACAAGACGCACCATCATTTTTCGTTCAGTACGCAACGTTAAGTCACGCAACCAATCAACAACATGAATAGCACGTTTCTGGTATGCCTGAAGTGCTATACCAAATCCTTGCCAATCGCCTAGCTCGCTATCCGAAAATACCGCTTCAATAATATCTAATGAAATATCTAAACGCTCAGACTCTTCCGCATCAACTGTTAAACCAATATTGTATTGCTTAGCTTGTAAACATAGTGCCTTTAATTTAGGTACTATTTCTGTCATTACACGCTCTTTATGAGAAAACTCATAACGAGGATGAATAGCAGAAAGTTTAATTGAAATACCTGGTACTTTACGAGGATCGTTCTTACCCGAAGCAACAGCAACTTCGCCAATAACAGTAATAGCATCTTGGTAAGCTTTGAGATAAATACCAGCATCAGCCATGGTGCGCGCACCTTCGCCCAGCATATCGTATGAGTAAACGTAACCTTGCTGCTCTTTTGTCGAAGCACGGTCAGTAGCAGCCTGAATGGTTTCGCCCATTACAAACTGTTTACCCATAATTTTCATGGCATAATTCATTGATTTACGAATAACAGGCTCGCCTAAACGGCCGACAGTTTTCTTCAGTAAACCAAATTGTTCTTTCTTGCGTTTATCTGCATAGTCAACCATAGAGCCCGTAAGTAAAAGCCCCCATGATGAAGCATTAACAAATAATGAGTCACTAGCACCTAAATGTGAGCTCCACTGCCCTTGAGAGATTTTATCGCGAATAAGCTCGTCTTGAGTATGCTTATCAGGCACACGTAATAACGCTTCGGCTAAACACATCAATACCACACCTTCTTCTGAAGAAAGTGAATATTCATTGAGCAGTGAATCAATCGCACCATTGCCTTCTTGGTCTTGGCGAATTTTCAAAACCATTTTACGTGCACGTTCCCAGGCACGGCTTCTTGCGCTTACATTTACTTCGGCAGCAGGTAAAATATGATCAACGGCAACATTTTCGTCAATGCGATAAAACTCACGTATTTTTTGTCTTATCGGGCAGTCTGTAATCAATGAACCAGTAAATAGCATAACGTTTCCTCAAAATGCGACAGGTAAAAATCCTGCTTTAGTTATAGTCTTTATTTCCACTAATAAGCATATTATTAGTAAATGACAGTATTGAATTTATGTGCGCATTCTAGGATACCAACCACAGGATGTGCTGGTTATTTTCAGGATTTTATGCCCTTTTATACGGATAAAAGCGGAATGTACAGTATAAAATACTGTAAATGGGTATAATTGAATTTATAAGGGGGTTTAACGAGCTATTATTTACTCATTTGTTCAATAATATAATCTTTTGTTTGTTCCGAGGACATAGGCTTGGCAAAGTAGTAACCTTGTCCATAGACACAGTCCATTTGTTGCAACAATTGGGCATCAGCTAAACTCTCAATGCCCTCGCCAACGGTAGACATTTGTAGATTATTAGCCAAATCAACAATGGTTCGAATAATGGCACGATGATTGTTGTGTTCGTCGACATTACTGATAAAAGAACGATCTATTTTCAAGACATCAATTGGGAATCGATGTAAATAGCCTAGGCTTGAGTAGCCAGTGCCGAAATCATCAAGTAATATTTTCACGCCCATATCTTTCAATGCTTGCATATTGGTTAGCACTATCTCAGCATTTTCTAACAAGGCGCGTTCAGTTAACTCAACACGTAAATGCTGAGGGGCCAAGCCAGTATTTTTTAATACTTTTGCAATATCTTGCGGTAAGCTGCTGCTAAAAAATTGCTTAGAAAATAAATTACAACTGACGTAAAGATCATCACAACCCAGCTCTTCGTGCCAGCGCTTTAATTGCTGACAAGATTTTTCAATGATTTGGATATCAATTTCTTTAATTAAGTCAGTTTCTTCAGCTAGTGGAATGAAATCATTCGGATAAACAAACCCACGTTTCGTACTTTGCCATCTAGCTAATGCCTCAAAACCTTTAAGCTTCTGGTTATCGAGTTTAATAATTGGTTGGAAATAAGGTATAAACTCCTGCCAACCAATCGCTTCTCGAATATCAGCTTCAAGACTTAAGGCATTCTGAACTTTTTGATGCATGCTGTCGTCAAAAATTTCATAGCGTCCTCTACCATTATCTTTAGCATGGTACATTGCTGTATCTGCGTCTCTGAGCATAGTATCTGCATCAGTATATCGTTTATTGCTGAACGAAATTCCTATGCTAGTGCCTGTGTAAACCAACTGATTATCAATAGTGAAAGGTTGCTGAAGAAAGTCGGTGATTCGTTCTGCTACTTCAAAGGCTTCATCATGAGTTTTCAAGTCTTCAATTAAGATGACAAATTCATCACCACCTAAGCGAGCAACGGTATCTACTTTACGGACAATGGCCAATAACTCGCGCGCTATTATTTTCAACAATACATCGCCAGCATGATGCCCTAAACTATCATTAACCACTTTGAAACGATCTAAATCTAGAAACAGTACCGCAAATGAAAAGTCATCTTTGCGCTTAGCACAAGCAATGGCGTGGTTAAGTAAATCAAGAAATACCATACGGTTAGGTAATCCCGTCAAACTATCATGGGCGGCTGTATGTTTTAATAATTTTTCGGCTTGTTTACGGTGAGTAATTTCATCTTCAAGGGCTAGTGTACGTAGCTTGACTTGCTGCTCTAGTAATTCATGACTTCGTCTTTCAAAATCAGCGAGTTCTCGACGTTTAATTGCTGCGGAAACGTGGTTAGAGACAAAATTAAGTAATTCGGCATCTTGCTGATTGTAGGTGGTTTTATAATAATAACTCTGTAAAACCATGACACCAAGCAACTGCCCTGAATAAATTAATGGTACGCCTAACCAAGAATGGATGTCGTCTTGTGGTTTCGTAGTTTCACCTTCAAGATGTAGCGTCATCATTTCTTGATAGGTCAATAATACTGTTTCACGACGGCGTAGGACTAATTCAGAGTATCGATTTGAGAGCTTTCTCGGTTTAAAATCTTTGGCTAAATTAGATGATTTTTCATCAACATAATAAGAAAAACGTAAGGTATCTGAATCTTTTTCATATTTAGCAATATAAAAGTTCTTTGCATTGATCAGCTGACCAATAATATTGTGAACCTTGCTGTAAAATGTATCGATATCCAGTTCAATATCTGTAGTTAATTCCGATATCCGATATAAAGATTCTTGTAATAACTCTGATTTTTCCCGTTCGCGAATTTGTGCCATTAATTCTTTAGTACGTGCGTTAACGGCATTTTTCAAGCGCTGTTGATCTTGTAAGCGAACCATAGCACCCACAACATGCTGAGCAGCGAAGGTAAGTAAATTCAAATCACTGTCATTATAACGAATTTTTTCATCATAACTTTGTATAGTTATGGTACCAATCACTAGGCCATTTTGCAGTAATGGTACACCCAACCAGTCGGTGCCACGTGCACCAAATTGTTTGATTTTATAATGATCATATAACTGTTTCTCTAATTCTGGCGTTAACAGTAATGGCTGCTTCGACTCAATAACTAAATTAGTAAATGATCCTTCGTAATCTTGATAATCAATAATACCTGAAGGTTTTTCATCTTTTTCATCGAGGTAATAAACAAATTCTAGGGTTTCAAATGTTTGATCATAAAGAACAATAAAGAAATTTTTCGCGGTCATTAATGAAGCGATAGTACTATGTACTTGCGGGTAAAAACTCTCAAGATCATGACAATCTTGAGATAGTTGGTTTAATTTAAAAAGTGCGGTGTAGCGAGCTTGTAAATCAGCATTTTTTCTTTCTAGAAAATCAACATCGCCAGAGAGATCAGCAATGCTTTCCTCTTTGGCACGTATTAGCAGTTCTGCTGCTTGAGTCGTGATAGCCTGTTGATCTTCTGGTTTCAAAATTACCATACCGTTTAATTATTTACTCATACATCTATCAGTACTTAATAAAACAACTATTAAGAATAAATTACTTATTGTTGGGCATCGACTTTAACTGCTTTACTAATTTCTTTGGCTCTATGTTTATTGCCACAAATAGCCGCTTGTTTTTCATCTCTATAGTAACGAATATCAATACAATCTTGCTGATAACGACGTTCTAATTCAGTACGAATAATCACATCACCTTTAGTATTAATAATACGTTTATGTAAAGCTTGGCACTCTTGAATTTGCTCTGAAGCTAAAGTCACATCTTCACAAACATTATCAACACTTGAACAACTTGCCAACAAGCCGATAAAAGGTATCACTACTAAAACTATTTTATTCATTTAACTATTCCATTATATTAAGAAACAATTTATACCAATTCCAATAAGTTTCTTGCCACTCAGCGAGACTTAAAAGGTTTAGAGGCAAGGCATTGATTGTAGAAAATGGTTATTCCCTTATCAAAATCAATAACGCAGCATGTAATCCTTTTAAACTCGCCCATTGGGAGCTTTCCAGCGATTCGATAACCGCACAAAGTTTCTTTCATATAGAGTGACTATATGCAAAAAAATTCTATTTGTTCTCAAACCGCTGACAAGCTCTGAATGGGAACTAACTTAATGAACTTGGTATTATTACTGCAAACTATTATACCCAAGCAAGACCAAATTGCGAGAGCCTAAATAGTTATTAAGAATATCAATTGATTAGTATAAAAAATTACTTTTATTGTTGTATTTTTAACCGCTTACATCAACCATTTATACTCGTTACTTCTGATATACTTAAAGCTCTACTTTCACCCTCTTTGAGAGATCCATCCAAATGTAATCTCCCTATTGAGTCACGATGCAATGCAACAACAGGGTTACGAAAACGACCAAACATACGCTTTATTTGATGGTAACGCCCTTCGGTTAACGTTACTTGTGCTTCAAATTGAGAAACAATAAGCAAAGTTGCCGATTTCGTCGTTATATTCTCATAGGGAAAATACATCCCATTTGTAAAAGCATCGATATAATCTGGTGTCAAAGCATTTTCTAGTGTCACTCGATAGCATTTAGATACCTTATGTTCAGGTGACGTCAGCCGCTCAGACCAACGACTATCATTAGTAAGAAGCACTAGCCCCGATGTATTTAAATCGAGCCGTCCAACAATATGTAAATTGTCTAGAATTTCTTGTTCATATTGCCCTGCCAGTAAATCAATAACTGTTTTATGTTTTTCATCCTTAGTGGCACAAACCACACCAATCGGTTTGTTCAGCATAATATAATGTGTTTGATTAGCCTGCAGCACTTCATCATCCATGACAACATGCGAAAACTGGTCAACTAGCTGAGCAATATCAGTTGCTAAAACACCATCAACATACACGCGTTTTTGCGCTAAAACCAATCTTACTTTTTTACGATTAATTTGGCATAAATCACTAATCAAACGATCTAAGCGTGCTGTATTAATAGCCATGTTGTTTGAAAAAACTCATACTTAGATACTAGCCAAAGATTGCTGTTGTGCAATTAAATTGAGTACTTTACGCAACTTAGCTTGAATATAACCAGCTAATAATGCTGGTTGTAATGTCAATAAATTCAATTCTTTTGCTGTTATCGCAATAGTACAGTGCAGCTGGTAATCGTTTTCCTCAAAACAACAAACCACATCATCAGAAAAATGACTAATACTAACGTTGTTACCTGATAAATTATCCAGAGCATCTTTGTGTTGTTCAAAACTTTCTGGTGTTTCTAAAGATAACTGAATAGCTAATACCTTCTCTTCATCACCATACCAATTGGCCGTTAATGTTTGAAAGTTAAACTGCGCTTCTAGTTTATTGCTCACTGATTTTATATTGATAAATTTATCAAGTAAGGTTTTATTCACATTAATGATTATCGGTAACGTTTCGTTCATATTTTATGCTCTTTACCTGTAATGATTAAAACTGCGACGTATTATCTGATATACCCTCAGCACAATTTAATCGCTATTTACTTTACCGCATATCATAACCGTGTTATTTCAAAATTTCAGCAAGCTCGCTCAATATCTTTACAGTGTTGCTATTAACCTACTTCAGATAGTAATTGGATAACATTACACCGTATTACAAAATAATAATGCTAGCAATAAAACAAGGGAGCATCTCAATGCTAGCTAAAATAAGTCTACTTTCGAACATCCCCCCGTTAAAAGCGAACAGATTGAGTTATCAAACATACACAATAAAACATAACCAACTGATTTAAAACATCTTATATAATTGGCACAGTTATTTCATTACCTATATCAACAAGTAAGGATAACAGTGAATATTTATGAAAATTGCATTAACTAAAAAACAACCATGGAAAAAATGGGTCGCCATCGCCAGTTTCACGCTAGTACTAAGTTATGCTGGTTATAGCGTCAGTGGTAAAGCAATAAAATCAGTACCTTTAAAGGAGTTGAGTTTTCAAACGGTAGTTCAAGGTGACTTAGATATTTATGCGAATGCTTATGGTGAACTTGCTTCAGCAAAAGAACGCCTATTAACGGCGCCAGCATTAGGCAAGGTATCTGAGATTTTAGTTCGACCAGGTACTAAAGTTACTGCTGAAACTATAATTTTGCACTTATCAAACCCTAAACTAGTACAAGAAGTTAACGCAGCCAATGGGCAGCTTGCTCAACAATTAGCGCAAAGGGAAGCCTTTAAATATGAACAACAAAGTGAACGTTTAAATTATCAAGGTCGTATTGCCGATATTGAAGCCGAAATTGAAAAAGCAGAACTTGAACTCTCAGTGAACATGAATCTGATGGACTTAGGCGTTTCATCTAAAATAGAATTACAACGCGCTAAGTTGGCCGTGAAACAAGAAAGTAAAAGACTTGGTTTTGAAAAGAAAAAATATAAACAATTTATCGAAATGCAAAGCCACCAGCTAACGCAGCGTGATATCACCATCAAGCAACAACATGCGCAAGTTAATTTACTTGAACAGCAGCTTGACGATATGAAGGTAAAAGCGGGAATTAATGGCTCACTGCAAACCTTAGAAATAGAATTAGGTCAAAGTGTTCAATTAGGTCAATCGTTAGCAAAAGTGGGCAGTGACGAAGTATTGATTGCTCGCTTACGCTTACCTCAAAACGAAGCAGATCAAATAGATATTAATGCTCCTGTATTAATTGATACCCAAAAGGGCATTATAAAAGGTCACATCACGCGCATCGAAAGCGTTGTTAATAATGGTTCTGTACTCGCTGAGGCTGTTATTGATGAAGAACTCACCTCGAATGCTCGCCCTGCCTTATCAATATCCGCACAAGTATTTGTTAGGCACCAAAAAGCCGTTAGCTACATAGAGCAAGTACCGGGTTTTCGCCCACGCAGTAAACAAAGCATTTTTGTTCGCGACACTAACAACTCATTAATCCAGAGAGATGTCACTTTTGGTGCGCTATCAAAAAGTAAATTAGTAATCACTTCAGGGTTAACACCTGGTGACTCACTGGTAAGCAGTGACACGCAAAAATACAGTATATATCCACAACTTTTGATCAGTGAATAACAACAACTAATTCCGATGAATACCAAAAGCATCAGCAAACAATGACAGCATTTATAAAAATGCATAAAAATAAGCAGTAAGTCTACAGCTAAAAAATTAAGGAAAGCCACATGAAAAATATAGTTACCATGTCAAACATCCACAAACGTTACGACAGTCAGCAAATAGAAACCCATGCACTTCAAGGTGTTAGTTTAGAAATCAACCAAGGGGAATTTGTTGCCATCACTGGCCCTTCTGGTTGTGGTAAGTCTACATTGCTTTCTATTATGGGTTTGATGGACTCAGCAACTGAAGGTGACTATCAACTCGCCAACATTTCGACCGCAGGTTTAAAAGTAGACCAACGCACACAAATTCGGAATGAGCATATAGGCTATGTTTTTCAATCCTTCAATTTAATAGATAACCTGACAGTCTTTGAAAATGTCGCTTTGCCACTTGAACACAGAGGCTGTTCAAAAAGTGAAATAAAAACACGTGTTGAAACAGTGTTAACACAAGTTGATATGTTGCACCGCCAGCATTATCGCCCAAATCAATTATCAGGCGGACAGCAACAACGTATTGCCATTGCTCGTGCGCTTGTTGGAAAACCCGATTTGATTTTAGTTGACGAGCCAACGGGTAACTTAGACAGCAAGAATGGTGACCAAGTAATGTCATTATTAGAACAACTTAACAAAGATGGATCTACCATCGTAATGGTAACCCATGACAGCCGATACTCACGCTGCGCTAGTCGCCAAATTCAATTACTCGACGGACAGATTGTTTCAGAGATCAATGCAGGACTGAGTCCACACGTTGAGATCAATGAAAAATCATTGCAGGGGGTTGCATGAGTTTATTCAAGAAATCCTTATACCAAGGCATAATTCGGGTATTTTCACTACCACGATTAAGTGTTCCGCTAATCTTAACACTTGGCTTAACATTAGGCGCAGTACTGAGTGTGATCTCAATTTCTTCAACCTTGCTCTATCAACCATTGCAAGGCATCAAAAATGAGGCTTCATTACAAACCTTTGATTATCAATTTAAAATGTCAGAAACTTTAAGTGTTTCCTATTGGAATATGAATCGCTTAGCCGACTTTAGTGAGCAATTTGGTGATTTAGGTGAGTGGGCTGGTGTTGCACCTTCAGAGCAAGATGTAGTAGTAAACAACACAACGTTTGCAACGACCCGTTATGATGCTTCAAGTAATATTCTTTCGGTGTTAGGTAGCCAGTTATTACTCGGCGATAATGTCACTATTGAGTCTACAGAGAAGTATGTCTGGATTTCTAAGAGCCTATGGGAAAACGCTTATGCTGGCGTTAAATCAGTCATAGGTAAACAAATCACTATTACCAATCAAAATTATATCATTGCTGGTGTTATCGAAGATGTAATGGCGATAAAAAGCAACCGTTCAGTTTTACCACAACAAGTCTGGTTTATTGCCAACTTAGCGAAAGTTAAGACACAATCCGACTCAGTAGGTAATATCAGCAACGATATTGAAACGCTGATTCTAAAATCTGCTAATGGTCAGGCAAAATTACCATCACAAGCACAAGTTGATGCATGGTTAGAAGATTACGTCACCCGAAACGTTGACGGCGAGCAAGTGCAAATGTTTTTGGACTTCATGAATAGTACAAAAAAAATAGCGAAGGGCAATACTTATCGCAGCAACATGTTAGGTGAAACCGAAGGTCTACTGATCGCATTATTTACCGCCGTTATCGGGCTATTATTAATGGCGACGCTTAACTTACTCAATTTATTCATTGCACATTATCAAGGAAGAACTAAAGAATTTGCAATTCAAATCAGCTTAGGAGCAAGCTTAACCAAAATGAGATTATTGGTGTTACTTGAGAACCTACCTAGCTTTATTTTAGCGGCAATGACAGGGTTATTAGTTACCGGTTGGGCGATAAGAAGTTTACCGTTAATCGCGGGTGATAGTTTACCTATGATAGATGCCATCAATATAAACAGCGCCACCATACTTGCCTCAATCGCCATCATCTTTGCACTTAGCGTGCTATTTAGTTCCCTCGCCCTAGTTGATATTGATAAACAAGCGCTAGGAAATAACTTAAATAGCAGTGGTAAAGGAATACAAGCACAAAGTAATCAATGGTTAAGTCGAGTATTGATGGTATTGCAGCTTTCAATTGCTTCAGTATTGCTTACCGCATCGGTGATGATAGCGATGCAAAGCTATCAGGCAGTATATCAAGATACCGGTTACGACATTGGAAATAGTTATGAAATTGGCATAACGGTAAGCGATGATGAATACATCACTCAATTGAATACCTTTGATTCTTATGGAAAAAGTGAAGCGAAACAATTGCTTGATGGCATATCGAATTTGATAGAGCAAGAGGTAAGCAATAGCCAAGTTATCATCCCTAACTATGGTCCTTTATCTGATTCATTACGCGTAAACGCCTTTCGTGATGAAGCATCAGGAACCCGCGTTATTCACCAAATAAAAACCTTAGGGCCAGAGTATTTTTCTACCTTTAAAATACCTGTGTTAGCTGGAGCGAATGTCAGCCAAGCCCAAATTGATAATGATGAAGATAGAATTGTTATCGATGAAAATATGGCAAAAACCTTATTTTCGAACTTTAGCTACCAAGAAATTATCGGTAAAACTATTCAAATGAGTCCTGATGCTTCAACACCGCCATCAATTGTTACTGGCGTAGTCGCTAATACTTTAAGCCGAACAGGAATCACAGAAGAAATAGGCTTGCCTTCGGTATACTCTCATCGAGTAAGACCCGGTTCTACCATGCAATTTACTGTGATGTTACCCGCAGGAAAAACGCTTACCCCAGCCATGCTAGAAAACGAACTTAAGCGTCAATTCCCACGTTTAACTAATTTAACCGTACAGTCATTAACAGATATTTGGCAGAGACAGACCTTAAATCAACGCCTTAGTTTATGGATAGTGCTTGCCATGACAGCTTTAACCTTGTTTCTTGCGGCTATTGGTGTTGCAGGTTTAACACAAATGACCACAAACCATCGAAAATATGAACTTGCTGTACGCATGGCAACGGGCGCCAAACAAGCTAAATTAGTCAATTTTATTTTAAAAGATGCTGTATCGATGTTGGTTGTTGGATTAGGTTTAGGTTTTATTATCTCAGTTTTTGGTTATCAACAAGTATCACAAAGCTTAGAGATGTTACCTGATTTTGACTGGCTAGCAATGGCTTCGTTAGATATCGCTTTAGTGATTATTGTTATCTTGTCGGTAATTATGCCCGCATGGCGAGTGATTAGTAGTGACCCTATGCAGGCCTTACGAGAAGAGTAATTTATTAGTTGGCTTTTTAACACTAGCCAAGTTACTAAAATAATTGGCATACTAAGGGGTTACTACTAAAGATTAACCCCTAATGTAAAAATGAAGAAAACGATTTACTTCGTTTTCTTTACTTTTATTTACCTGACTATTATTTACCTTTTTATTAGCTAAAAAATGCTTAATTTATGGAAAACCCAATGACAAACGCCACCATTTTAATTGCTGATGATGATGAAGATATCCGCTTAGCATTAAACTTATTACTTAGCGCACAGGGATATCAGATTATTGAAGCGGCTAATGCTAAAGAAATTATCATAGAAAGTAACCGACAACAGCCAGACCTAGTCTTGTTAGATATGAACTTCTCTCGAGATACCACCAGTGGTCAAGAAGGCTTAGCTATTTTAGAACAACTACAGCCATTAAATATCCCTGTGATTTTAATGACGGCTTGGGGCTCGATTGAGTTGGCAGTACAAGGTTTACAAAAAGGCGCTAGTGATTTTATAGAAAAACCATGGAATAAGCTCAAGCTATTAAACAGTATTAAGCAACAATTAAGCTTTTCCCGCGTCAAAGAACAAAATCAAGGTTACCGACAATTACTCGCCAGTGACAATAAAAAGGCCTGGGTTTGTCAATCAGAAAGTATGCAAGCTATTGAGACATTAGTCGCTCAAATAGCACCAACAGATGCCAATATCCTAATTTTAGGTGAAAATGGCACAGGTAAATCATTGCTTGCCGAGCGAATTCATCAGTTATCATCACGCCAGCAGGCTCCGCTTATCGCCGTTAATATGGCCGCAATTCCTGATAATTTATTTGAAAGTGAACTCTTTGGTCATCAAAAAGGTGCTTTTACGGATGCTAAACAAAATCGAGTTGGTCGCTTTCAATTAGCTGACAAAGGGACTTTATTTTTTGATGAAATAGGATCTTTGCCGTTAACACTTCAGCCTAAATTATTACGGGTATTAGAAACCGGCCACTATGAGATTCTGGGCTCAAGCCAAACACAAGTCGCTGACGTTCGTTTGATTAGTGCGACTAATGCTAATCTCAATCAATTGGTCAGTGAGCAAGCATTTCGTCAAGACTTACTATACCGTTTAAATACTATTGTTATTACGATCCCGCCATTACGAGAACGACTGGAAGATATTTCATCCTTAGCCAATTGCTTTATTGCTAAATTTAGTGAAAAGTATCGCAAACAGGTCTTAATCATCAGTCCGTGTGCGCTCAGTAAATTAAAGCAACATAATTGGCCTGGCAATATTCGTGAATTTAGCCATGTCATTGAACGTGCTGTTTTACTCACTAATGGTGATGAAATAACAGCCCAGCAATTATTACTAGAAAATACTGATAACGCTACTGATTCTGTTCTATTACAACCCCTTGAAGAAGCGGAGAAACAGTTGATTGAAAAAGCAATGACAGTCACTGGAGGTCAAGTAATAGAGGCAGCAAAATTACTCGATATATCTCGTAATGCACTTTATCGACGTTTAGAAAAGTTTGCTATTCATCATGTCGAATAACATCAATAAACCTAAAAAGCCAATAAGCTTGAAACTCAGCCATGAGCAGTGGCTAGTTTTTGGCTTAGCAACTACGCTATTCATCATATTTTCTTTAATCATTGCGCTCACTGCTACCTTGGACTGGAGCCTATTGGCGACAGCCACATTGGTTTTTTTCCTCTCTTATCCACTGATTTGGCTTGCTTGGCGTAGTTATAATTTCTGGAGACAAGCCATCATGCAGCTTACCACGTATACTCAAGTGATCCGTGAGGGCGAAACAAATTTACGTTTTAAAGTGCAGCATCAAGACAATTTATTAGCTGAATTACAGCAAGAAATATCTGCCCTTGCCATAGGTAACGCGCATAAATTGCAGCAAAACCAAACACTGGAAAATGTACTGAGCCACATTCTCGATTCTTGGCCTATTCCCGTGTGCTTGTTTGATGAGAACAATTTGTTAAGTTATCGCAATATCGCCATGAAAGAGAAGATCCAGCAACCTATGCTTATTGGCACTGCCGCTAACGATTTAGGCTTTGTCATCGAAAATGGTAACTTAACCCACAGCCAGTTTAATCAGCAGTGGCAATGTCAAAGCATCAGTTACCTCTTCCAACAAAAAAAATGCCATATCTTTTCAGCTTTAGACATTTCCCAGCCATTACATCAACAGCAAAGCATCACCCAGCAAAACCTTATTAGGGTGTTGGCTCATGAGTTACGAAATTCATTAACCCCGATGGCATCCATGGCTGATACGCTGCTATCTAACGACAGTTTTAATGAAGATCAAGTACGCTTAGTCTTAAGCCGGATCAGACAGAGAAGTAATCGTTTGCTTAGTTTTATTGAGCAGTACAGTCAACTGAGTCAATTGCCTAGCCCGCAATCAAGCTGGTTTGATTTTAATGATTTACTTGATGAGGCTAAAGCGATGATCACCGAGCCTTGTACAATAAATTATCAAGGCAGTAATCAATGTTTTGCAGACGAACAGCAAATGGCACAAATACTAATTAACATTTTCAAAAATGCGCAAGAAGCTTGTGATGAAGAACGTTGTGAAATCGACGTAAGCTTATACTACCGACAAGAAAACTCACAAGGCTATCAACAAACCAAGCAAGTTATTCAGATTAACGATAATGGTCCAGGGTTTGCTAACCTTGATAATGCTTTGACACCTTTTTACACCACTAAAAGTCATGGCTCGGGTATTGGATTATCATTGTGCGCTGAAATCACGCGCAACCATGGCGGTGATTTCATTTTAGAAAATACCGAAAAAGGTGCCAAAATCACTATGTCATGGCCAGTTGATAATAAAGTTCGCTAAGTTTTCAGCACTTTATTTCATGGTTCATTCTTAATTATGAATCATTTTTACCAAAGAACTGGTTTCTGCTTAGACTAAAACAACGCTCTCATCATTTTTTGAGCTAATTCAGTATGATGCTGCAAGGTTGAAAATTGTTTGGTAATAGCCTCAGGTCCAAATACATAAACAGGGACTGGACTTGCCGTATGCGTGCCTGTCCCCCAGACAATATTCTGCTCAGCAGATAAAGCCCTGCCGATCAAATTGCCATGAACTTCATCTCCATAAACATAAAATTCTTTGAAATCATTGATTTTAGGAAATTCTGTAGCAGATAAATAAGCGTGGTTATCTTGATGATACTCATTCATTTCACGTTTAGTGATCTCTAATGCTTGCGCTAACGTCACCTTAAAATCACTATGCTGATTAATTGTCTCAAACCACTGTTCAGCTTTGGCATTAGCTAATAAATTATCTTTGCTCACTTGGCTCATCATGCCGTAAAACGTTTTTTTTTGTTGATAAAGTCGATCAAGATTATCTAAAGCACCAAAATTAAAATTAGGCTTGTACTCTCTACCTGCCATACCATTGCCTGTTAAGGTTTTAGCTGTTGGTACATTTTTACGAGAATAGCTAAAGCCAAAACCACCTGTTTCATGGTCCGCAGTTACCACTAACAAGGTATCATTGCGATCTTTAATCCATTCATATACCGCGTTAACCGCTTCATCAAACTTTAATAACTCATGTAACATCCAGCCCGCATCATTGACATGCCCTGCCCAATCAATTTGACCACCTTCTATCATAAGAAAAAAACCTTGCTCATTTTTCGAGAGTATCTCTAATGCAGCTAATGTCATTTCACGTAACGAAGGCTGTGGGCAATTAACTGCTTTTTTACAAGCACTATAAGCAATACCATTTTCCATACCCGAATTGGCAAATAACCCCAGTACTTTACCGTCATTAATGCTCGCTAACTGCTGTTGATTAAAAGCAATGTTATAGCCATATTTGTTTTTTGCCTCAATAATGAGGTTACGCTTATCTTTGCGTTTAGAATATTTATAAAGTGCTTGTGTCGCACCTAAATCCATCATCAGTTGTTGGGCACTGCTTTGGGTTTGAATATCACTAGGTAAAAAGTGTCGAGATCCCCCAGACAGTAATACATCAACATTGCCTGACTCAATAAGCTCTACAGCAATTTCATTTTCAAAGGAGCGATGTGATTGATGTGCAGCAAATGCCGCAGGTGTTGCATGGGTGATGCGCGTATCTGAAACTAACCCCGTGGCTTTGCCCTGAGCTTTTGCTTTTTCTAAAATAGTTTGAACTTTGTTGCCGTTTTCATCTAAGCCAATCATTTCTGAGCCAGACGCTACCCCCGTTGCTAGCTGGGTCGCAGAACATGCAGAATCGACAACGAGATGACCATCTTGACCATAAGGCGCTGTTAGCGACAAACCTACACGACCAGCCTCTGCTACTTTACTAATTGCCGTTTTATGACCTTGGTAAGTAGAGTGTTTTGCTCTGCGGGCATACTCTTCCAACAACCCCACTTGTTGAGCGCCCATACCATCACCTATCATTAAGATAACATTATTAACTTTAGTGACCTCGGTTTCTGCGTTCGACTGAACCTCAATATGATGACTACACCCCGATAAGCTTAGTGAAGCGATAATAAGCCCAGATAATTTTCTATTAAACAAAACACATCTCCAGTAAAAGTTAGCGTAATCAATTCATTTTGCTCAAGTATAAGTAAATTAGATGACAACAATAAGACGAAGCCCACAGCAATGATCAAGTTGATACTTCGAGCACTGTAAACTAGCTTGTTAGCAGATAGGGCTTAAAATACAGTGCGCTTCATTTTATCAAAAAATTTCTATTATTAGATTAGATGAGGTAACAAAACACACAAATCACGACTCAGTGAGTTAGTAAAGAATAGACTTGTCATAATTCATTAGTTAAACGGTCATGATTAAGTCATTATTTAGTCGATAATTCGTCATAAACAGTGAGCATACTTCCCCGCAATTAAAACAATAAACATTTATCTAG
>OJBB01000213.1_pt1 | contig 22295 bp, 15 predicted proteins | sample 1590401 | NCBI WGS metagenome assembly OJBB01 (sample SAMN05416789, study PRJEB24817) | seawater metagenome | isolation source: Sea water | place: Canada:Atlantic | collected 2013-07 | reverse complement strand
CGAGATTCGCCTTAGTCTCGTGGGCTCGGAGATGTGTATAAGAGACAGGTAATGTAAATACTAAAATAGCTTCTTTTTTAAATGATTATTCTTTACAAAATATTAAGTGAAAATAATTAGTTAATTAGAGATATTATTTGTTAGTCAGTTATCAAAATTACTCGAAGATATTTATGTTTCGCAAAGTGGCATTCGACTCTCCTCGCTCCCACTATGAGGCACATGGAAAGGTAGGTTCTTTTGTCCGCGATAAGGCGTTAAACGAGAATAAGGATGGTGCAGCTTATCTTCTTAGCAGTATTATCCACAAAGATTTCAGGTGAAATATCGATTTTGAAGTAAGAGAACGGCTTAATTGCCCGATTACTTCATTTTGACGATCTACTGCTGTTAGATTGAGGAGGTGCTAGTATTATGAATATTATACTTAGTAAATAGGGGAAACAAAAAGATGGCAATAACAAAAACTGAATTATTGGTCCTATGTGATAGCTATTTCGGTTCGAAGGAGAAAACTAAATCTTGGCTCCAGACGCCCATTTTAGCTCTTGGAAACCAAACGCCGGAATCACTTACAGTAACTGAGAGTGGTATAGAGCAAGTGTATGATTGTATTGAGCAATTGCAACACGGCATGATAAGCTAGGTAAACACTTCTATTAACTTTGGTATTATCCTTTATCAAAATGTCCTGTGCCATTAAACCAGCTCATTGTTAGGGAGTTAGGAATTCAGGGTTTTGTGGCAGTAGGAATTAATTATGAAAGAATCAGATTGGAAAGTATTCAAAGATATCAAGGAGAAAACTTTTGAAAAATACTGCACTTTAACACTCGAGGAATTACAAGAAGTAATTTTGATCAAAAAGAGCATGATCATAATAGGTCAAAAGCATGGATAATACTCATTGTAATTCGCAGTGATGGGCTTGCAGGTGAAGCTTTACTTTCAAAATTATCAGATGAATTTCGTAACGAAACAGATCCAGAAAAGCACGGCCGATCAAATGACTAATACAAAAACCAACCTAATTCGCTAAGGGGTACAAGCCGAGATAGAAATTTTGATAAACCTGTTTACTGGTTAATAGAAACAATCCCAATTTAATGTCTTTCCATTTATTAGACATTAATATTAAACTTATTTTTAACTTTTTCATTTAAATAAACAGCCATGCCATCGATAAGTGTTGCCATAACATTAAACTGGCTATCAACAATTGTCAGACATGCTCTTTTTCCTACAGAAATACTGCCCAATGTATCACTGACACCTAAAAATTCGGATGGGATTAAACTGGCCATATGTACAGCTTCTAAAGGTGGGATATTAGCTAAATTAATTATATTTTTAACTGCTTTTTCAAGGGTTAAGGTACTACCCGCTAACGAACCACTCTCAGTGCGAGCAACACCATTAAATACGTTAACGTCTAACATGCCTAATTTGTAAGTACCGTCTTTCATACCTCCAGCAACAATACAGTCACTGATCAAGCCCATTTTATTAGCGCCTTTCATTCGATAAATCAATTGTAAAATGGCGGGATGAAGATGAACACCATCAGCAATCACTTCGACATAAGCATCTTTCTCTAATAGTACAGCGCCAGCACAGCCAGGGTCGCGATGATGAATGCCTTTCATGCCATTAAATACATGCACACCACCGCAAGCACCAGAATGTAATGCGTCACAGGCCTGTTGATAATTGGCATTAGTATGGCCAAGCATAGCTTTAACACCATTGGCGGTTAGATATTTAATGATAGCTTCAGAGTCGGACAATTCAGGAGCTAAGGCAACAACTTTTAAAGCGCCTTGGGAAGCTTCAATAATGGCATCTATATTTTCTTTACTTAGCGGTAAAAAGTACTTTTCATCATGAGCACCTTTATGATCTTCGGTGAAAAACAACCCCTCGTTATAGGCCCCTAATACCTGCGCGCCACTCGGTTGGTTATGATACGCCTCACCAATAGCTGTAAATGCAGCTAAGGTATTTTCCCAAGTAGAGGTAACTGTTGTACCAAGAAAACCAACGACACCATGTTTTGCCAATGAAGAAGAAATAGTTTCAATTGAATCTCGTTTGGCATCCATGATGTCGCATCCTTCACGGCCATGAATATGCAAATCAAGAAAGCCCGGTAGTAACTTACACTGATCTAATGAAATAACAGGTAATGATTTTTCAGCAGCTTTATCAATTGATTTGATTATGCCATTTTCAATTAAAACATAATGATCATCTAAAATGGCATCTTGGCTAAATACTTGTTTAGCCTGTATGTAATATTGCTCAGGAAGTTTCATTTTGTTTTCCTAAAATTGCAGCGCCACGTACGCCACTAGCATCGCCAAATACCGCACGTTTAATGGGGGGAGCGTTTACTCCGTTAAATAGGTGTTGCTCGATTGCTTTGGGCAAGCCTGCGATGATCTCATCAATTTTTGAAAGGCCACCACCAACAACAATGACATGTGGATCATAAGATAGTACTAATGAGGCAAATGATGATCCCAATAAGTCCATGTAACAAGTAAATGTTTGCTCCGCAATCGGGTTTTCCAAACGTAATTGTGCAACAAATTCTGTGGTACTTTCATTATTGCCACCAAAGAACTTATATAGCCAACCAAGACCTGGACCGGCGATATAACTTTCTATACAACCAGACAACCCACAACCACAGGTTTTCACTGGCAAGTTATATCGCTGTAATAACATGCCAGAAGCAGCAACATGGCCATATTCACCAGCAACATTATTAACGGTTTTCAATAGTTTGCGATTAATACATAGCCCACCACCAGCGCCTGTTCCTATTATTGCACCATAAACGATGGCTTGCTTGTCACCCGCACCACCAATACATTCAGATAGTGCGAATAAGCGACAATCGTTGGCGACAGCGAATTCTCGGTCGAGTAAGTTCTTTAAATCTTGAATGATGAATTTCCCTGTTGCGCAAGGGACATTGGCTGATTTCACCTTATTTTCGTTGTCAATAATACCGGGCATGCCAATACCAATACTACCTTGTTGAGCACTACGTTCATCGGCGTCTAGAATTAAATATTGAATCGCTTTTAAGAATTCATCATAACAAGTTGTTGGTGTTTTAATGCGCCATTTGTCTAGCAATTCAAGGTCTGAAGAAAATATCCCTATCTCAATTTTTGTACCACCTATGTCGATACCGTAATGAACAGGATAATTTATTTTCTTAGTTGTTGGTAACATAGCTACAACCTCTATTGTTGCTTGAGTGCGTAAAGTGTAACCCCTTGAACTACACGATTCACTTCGCCAGTAGGGCATGGATTATCAGGCGTAATATCAGCGTCAATCGATTTGTAAAAGGCGAGTATTTGGCAATAAACGATATAAGGTAGGCCTGCCCAAACGTCTTCAATATCTTGCTTTTGATTAAAAGTTTCTGCACTTAATATGGTTATATCAAGGGCCTGATCATCACGTTTAAGCTCTGCTATTAAATCAGCATCATATAATTTGGTGTAATCATTACTTGAAGCGAAAATAACCACTTCTGTCGTAGCGTCCATAAGTGATTTTGGTCCATGTCTAAAACCTAATGGACTTTCAAAGTAACTGAGAACTTGACCAGCAGTTAATTCTAAACACTTTAGTGCTGCTTCTTTGGCGATACCTTGAAACCCACCAGCACCTAAAAATACTAAACGTTCAGTTGGCTTTTTCGCTTGAGCTTTTAATTTTTCAATACCGTTGCTCAATAAATTTTCAGTTGCTTGAGCAGCTAACTCAAGTTGACTTGCCTCTGGTGCAAAAATAGAAAGGGTCGAAACTAGCATTGAAGAAAAGCTACTTGTCATAGCAAAACTTTGATCTAATGTACCTTCAGGCATAATTATCGAATATACATTGTCTTGTGTTTTAGCATTTACGGCTAATTCACCTTCAGGGTTACACGTTAAAATTAGGTGGTAACTGTCATCTACGACTTGATCAACTAATTTAACAGCGGCAACACTTTCAGGGCTATTGCCTGAACGGCCGTAAGATACAACTAATGTAGGAATATCTTTAATTAGGTACTGTAGCGGGTTACTTACTAAATCAGTAGTACTGATTGCTTCAAATAAACGACCTGTTTTTGTGCTTAAATGAGGAGCAATAGCATTACCAACATAAGCTGAAGTACCAGCGCCTGTTAAGATAATACGTAAGTTAGTATTCGCTAATAAAGGTAATAACCACGCTTGAATAGCGCTATTTTCATTTTTTACGTTTTCGGCAGCTTCTCGCCAAATACGTGGTTGCTGGCTGATTTCTCTTGCTGTCCAATAGCCATTGTGTTCTTTTAAAAAGTCTTCACTGTACGTTAAATATGCTGACATGGTTTTTCCTAAGTTACAAAATTTATGGTGATTAAAAAAATAAATACTAAACAAACGATGTGTTATTGTTTCCAACAGGCTTTGGCATAAGACTCGGTTACTTGTTTTATTTTCGCTTTCACTAAGGCTTGCGGTGTTGTCGATAATGCTTCGTTTCGTATTGCGCGATATTGCTCAGGTAAAAATTGGCTAATTAACGGCAAAGGGATCGATCGTTGGTTTAAATTATTAAATAAGCATTCAACGGCAGCTTGAATACGAGGCATATGCCAATAATAGCGAATACGATCACTGTAACTAAATCGACGGTATAAAGTACCTTTGCTGGCAGGTACTGGGTAAAAACGTTGCCAATTTTTTGGGGCTTCTAACATTTCTTGTTCACAAACATCGCGTAAAAAAGATCGTTGCTCTACCGGAATAAGTTCTTCTTCTATATATGACAAAGCAAAAAGTGCTTCACGCAATGCCAGTGTTAATTGAGGGCCTACTTTTAAAATGGCAAAGTGATCTTTAATTAATGAAACATAAGCTTCATCATTTTGATAATCAGAAGAATGTGCTTCATAAGCAATGTTAGGTACTTCACTAATGTACTCTTTTAATGCTTGTGATTTTTCTGATTGATAATCAATGATACTAGTATGGTCAAATTCAACACCAGGTTGAACGACCAAGCCAATAACGCGCTGCCAAGCGTCACTTAAATCGAGTTTGTTAAAAGCATCTTGATGTAATTGAATGGTTTGTTTAACACGTGAAACTGGTGTTAATTCTAATGTTTCTATTTCTTCTGTAGCACCACCCGGTGGTGGTACTTCAGTACCAACGACATAAACTAAATCTGATTTTCCGAAAGTATCAATGGCAGTTTTTTCTGCGACATCACAAAGCAGAGCAGCACGTTGAGCAACTATTTCATCGGGTAAACATGTCGGATCATCAGCACAAGCCATGCTGGTATCTAAGTGAATTTTTTTAAAACCAGCAGCAACATAAGTCTTTATTAATGCCTCAGCTTTTTCCATAGCCTGAGAAGCAGGTTCATCAACCCAACAGACTGGGCCCAGATGATCACCTCCCGGAATAATACGCTCCCTAGGGTAACCCTTGCTGTCAGCTATTTTTCCTATAAACTCTAAAAAGTCAGCGGGTAGCATGCCAGTATAACCACCGAATTGGTTTACTTGATTAGCGGTTGCTTCTATGAGTACAGGGGTATCGTCTTGAAGAGCCTGCTCTATTGCGGCCTCAATAACTAAAGGATGTGCAGAGCATATTGCATAAATGCCTTTCTTTTCACCATTACGGTTGGCATTAATGACTGCTATTATTTCATTCATATTGGAGTTCTCTTGTTGTTAACTTGTATGGAGCAATGTCGAAGAAGTTACGCTTCGTTAACAATGCACAATTGCACACCTGCTTTGGTTAGTTTTTCAGCATAATCATCAGGTATGCCGCTATCGGTAACTAAAGTGGTGATTTTGTTGTAGGCACTAATAATGTGACAGCCTCGTTTGCCGAATTTGGACGAATCAGTTACGGCGATAATTTCTGAGGAAATATTGCACATTAATCTATTTAAACTGGCTTCTTGGCTAAAGTGCGTTGTAATACCTGCTTCTAAATCAAAGCCATCAACACCAAGAATTACTTTGTCAAAGTGGAGGTTGGTTAAACTTTCTTCTGCCTTAGCGTCGAAAAAGGACAATGATTTTTGTCGCAAAGTACCGCCAGTCACCATCACTTCAATATTATTGTTTTCAGCCAATTTAGCTGCGACATTAAGGCCGTTTGTCATCACCTTAAGTTGTTTATGAGAATATAGACTTAAAGCAACTTCCTCAGTGGTTGAGCCTGAATCAAGAATTATAGACTCTCGATCATTAACCAATTTTGCTGTGGCTTGTGCAAGTAATTGCTTAATGTGGTTGTGCTGGTGATGCTTTTGCGAGATTGATAACTCTTTAGTTAAGCCGTTACTCACCGTAGCACCACCATGAAAACGAACAATCAAGCCTCTTTTATCTAGATTATTGAGATCATTGCGAATGGTTACAGTAGATACATCGTATTGGTGCGATAACGCATCAACGGATACTTTGCCCATTTCTTCTACTTGCTGAACAATTTGACTGTGCCTTTCAATAGTACTGATCATAAAATGTCTCTTTTTGATACTTAATATTGTCATCTTGTCATGTTATCTGATAACATGCTAACAGATGATTTGAAAGTTTGAAAGGCTTTCTATTTAAAAATGAAACTTTCGAAATCACTATCAACTCAATTTTAAGCTGCAGAAGTCGGTAATGATTTGTTTTTATCGTAATTAACAGTAATGGGGACAACTATGAGTACAGCAATTGAAAAAGATAACTCAAAGCAATCGAGTTTTATTCCTATGGTAATAGTAGGGGGGCTATTTTTTGTTTTTGGTTTTGTTACTTGGCTAAATGGTTCGTTAATACCATTTCTAAAAATTGCTTGTGAACTTAACCATATGGAAGCGTATTTAGTGACTATGGCATTCTACATTGCATACACTATTATGGCTTTGCCCGTAGCAGCGGTGTTAAAGCGCGTAGGTTATAAAAATGGCATGGTATACGGTTTGTTGGTGATGGCGATTGGTGCGGTGATATTTATTCCTGCCGCCCAAGCACGGATGTATAGCGTATTTTTATTGGCGCTTTTTATTCTTGCTTCTGGCTTAACTATGCTACAAACCGCGGCTAACCCATATATTGTATTACTTGGCCCAAAAGAAACCGCAGCAGTACGAATTAGTATTATGGGATTACTCAATAAGAGTGCAGGTATTATTGCGCCGATTGTTTTTACTGCTTTCGTCTTGAGTGATATTTCTCAGTTTGATGAAACTCGCTTAGCGATGTTAGATGAAGTGGAACGAAATGCTGCACTTTTAGATTTATCTAGTCGCTTGGTTATGCCATATATCGTTATGGCTATTATGCTTGCAATATTGGCTGTTATGATTAAATTCTCCCCTCTGCCAGAGCCTGTACTTGAAGATGATAAAGACGACAGTGATGATAAATGGGCTATTTTACGTTTTCCGCAGTTGATCTTTGGTGCGTTAACTTTGTTTTTTTATATCGGTGTTGAAGTAATTGCTGGTGATACCATCGGGTTATTTGGTCAAGAGATGGGCGTAACTAATTTTGGTCAACTTACCTCTTATACAATGGCTTTTATGGTCGTGGCATACCTAACGGGTATGGCGGTTATTCCTCGCTTTATTAGCCAAGAAACAGCTTTGGCGCTATCTGGAGCGTTAGGTATTATTTTAACAATTCTCTTATTAACATCATCGGTTGAAAGTGCAGATGTTTGGCAAAATTTATTTTCTTGGACAGGTGTCCCTGAGATACCTAATGTGGTGCTGTATGTTGCATTATTAGGTTTTGCTAATGCTTTAGTTTGGCCAGCAATATGGCCGATGGCATTAGATGGTTTAGGAAAACATACCAGTACGGGCTCGGCTCTACTTATAATGGGTATTTCCGGTGGCGCACTTATGCCGATGATTTATGGCTACTTAGTTGAATCAAGTGGTAATTCACAAAGTGCCTATTGGATCATGCTGCCCTGTTATTTGATTATTTTATGGTATGCATTACATGGGCATAAAATTAAATCGTGGACTAAGTAATGTTAGATAGTAAGATGATTAACACACTTAAAGTAACAACATTTAGCTGTTTATTATTCTGTTTTACTGTTTTTGGTTGACGATATGGGCTGGCAATATACGCCTCTTGTTTATCAGAAGATGAAGTGCCAGCAAATAAACACTTTAGAACGCCAAATATGGAAGCACTGGCTCATCAAGGTGTTAAATTTACCCGAGCCTATTCACATATTACATGTTCGCCGAGTTGTGTTTCTCTTATGACAGGGCAAAATCCAACACGTCATCATGTTAGCAATTGGACAAAACTACCAGATAGAGATCATTCGGGCACCCGAGGTTGAAGAAAACTTTACTTTCTTAGTTGAAGGTAATAGATGACAGCTTAGGTGCGTTAATGAATCACCTTGATGATTTGGGGGCGCAGGGAATACCTTGGTGGTTTTTACTTCTGACAATGGCGGTTTATCTGGGCATAAAAGAGAAACCGCACCACGAGGTACAGAGTTTAACAGCCATAATCAGCCGTTAAATTCAGGTAAAGACTCGACATATGAAAAAGGAACGTGTGTGCCTTACATTGTTACTTGGGCTAAACCTCAAGCTGATAATCATCGAGATCAATAAAGTGTCAAACCAACAAGTAATGATAGAAGATCTCTTTCCTACTTTGCTGGCTGTGGCGCAGGGAGAAAGAAGTATTCTTGCAGATCATCAGCTTGATAGTATTGATTTTCGTCAGTTGTGGTGTGATACAATGCTTAATGTTCAACGGCCAGTTGTATTTCATTATCTCCACATATGTGGGCCTGATGGGCCAGATTATGACCCACATAGTGCTTTACGTATGGATAATTGAAAAATTATTTATCTGTATAACAGCCGGTCATGGCTATTGTACGATTAGGATAATGACTTAAGTGAACAGTTTAATTTGGCTGAAAGCTTCCCCAATAAGCTAAAATCTTTAGCTGTTAAGTTAAAAAAAGAGCTATTAACTATGAATGTTCAATGGCCTGTGAACCGTGTAACTGGCGAAGATTAGACCATTTCAATTTATTTCAAATAGAAAATATTACGAGATATAGCAAGTTATTTTATCGTTTAATATGACTTCAAAACATCCTTTTTTTTTAAGCTTATCAAACCACGATGGATATTTTATACCTATTTTTCAGGTTATTATCGTCAGCATGGTGTTTTCCATTTTTACTTGAAAATTCACTACATACAATATGAAGTACTTAATCAAATCCATATTATGAAAGTATTTGTAGGAAAACATTGTACATCTTCTATTCATCTTGTATGGTTGTATGACAACTGACAAGTTGTATTAATTATCAAATATAAAAAAATGTTGCAGATTGAGACTAGATACTCTGAAGTTTGAGCTTTAGCACTGCATAAAACATAAACTGAAACTTTAAGAGTAGAGGGTGAACAATATGAATATTAAAATGAGTAGCTTAACTTTAGCAATACTTACGGCTATAACAAGCCTATCCGTTGTTGCAGAAGAAGCACTGAAAGAGAAAGTAGATGATGTCGAAGTTATTACAGTTACTGGCATTAAAGGTAGCTTAGTCCGTTCATTATTTGAGAAACGAAGTGCCGGTAGTGTCGTTGATGGTATATCAGCAGAAGATATTGGTAAATTTCCAGATCAAAATGTAGCAGAGTCACTACAGCGTATTACTGGTGTAACAATTGACCGTGGCGATTCAGGAGAAGGTCAACAAATTTCCATTCGTGGTTTTGGTCCAAACTTCAATAATGTATTGTTTAATGGTCGTACAATACCAGCAGATAACAATCAACGTGGATTTTCATTTGATTTAATTGCTTCTGAATTAATTAGTGGTGCTGATGTCCATAAAACATTAAGAGCCGATACGCTTGAAGGCGGTTTAGGCGGTACAGTAAATGTTAAAACAGCTCAACCATTTGATTTTGATGGTTTAAAAGGCGCTACATCAATAAAAGGTGTTTATGATACATTAGCAGAAAGTACTAACCCTTATTTTTCAGCATTAGTCAGTAATAATTTTGATAATGAATTTGGTATTTTAGCATCATTTGCTTATCAGCAGCGTGACAGCCGTTTAGATAAAGCCAGTATTAATTCATATGCAAGTACTTCAGTATTCACAGGACCAGTAGGAAGTGATACGGAAACAGCAGACAAACACCTTCGCCCAAGAGGTGCGGCACAAACTATTCAACGATCAGATCGTGAACGTGTCGGTGGAACCGTAGTTGCTCAATGGCAAGTTTTAGATAATCTTTTGTTAACGGGCGATTTATTATATTCTCAACTAACGGCTAAAAAGGATAATAAGCAGGTATCTCACTACTACGGTAATAATACACTTTATAATGCTGAGTTTGATGACTTTGGTACTGTTGTTAAATTTGATCGTCCAGGAATTCCTACCATTGCCCCTGGTGTTTTTCAACTATATGAAAATGGAGAAAAACTACCAAGCGGGCAATCGAATGAAATTAGAACCGATGGTCGAGATCGTGAGAGTAACACTCGTATGGTAGGCCTAAATCTTGATTGGGATGTAACTGATAATTTTAATGTGGCTTTTGATTTACAAAATTCAAAATCATCCGCTCGCTCAGAAAACAATCCACTTATTACGTTAGTCAGCCCTAATGCCGCTTCAAGTCATTATGAGAACACAGGAAGTTCATTTAAATGGTCTTCTAATGAAGCCTTTAATGGAGATACCGGAAACTACAGAGCAGGTAACGTTTACTTATTTACTGAAAATAGAGATGATGAAGTTACTGAGTTTCGTATTGACTCTGAGTGGCTAGCTGAAGATATGGGTTATTTAATATCTATCAAAGCAGGTGCTTACTACTCAGATAGAGAAAAAAATGTACTTGGAGCTCAGTCAAGGTGGACTGAAGCAGCTAAAGCTTATGGCGGCTTCCCAGTACCAGCATCTTTATTTAACACAACCACTATACCTTTTTTAGGTGATCATGATGTGGGGGGCTTTGTTGATACTTGGGGTGACTTTAATGTAGATGAAGTCTTTGCTTATTTAAATAGCCCTGCTGCATTAGACAATGCTCAGTATATTGGCCAACAAATTATCAATAACTTTGAAAATGGTGGCACTGACTTTGACAACTTAGCTGAAGCACAAGCAGCAGCTGATGATGCAGTGGCTGCTAGAATTGAGAAAATTGAAGGATTTATTGCAACAGCACCAACAGAGGGAGGATACGGTCTTTATAACTCACTAGCTAATCCAACTAGATCATGGCAAGTAACTGAAGAAACGTTAGCTGCATATGTAGAAGCAAGTTTAGAAGGAGACTTCTGGTCCGCTAACTTTGGTTTCCGTTATGTAACTACTGATACCTCTTCACAGGCTGCAGGTGAAGAATTTGTTGGCACTGAGTCGATTACAGCGGGTACTGATGTATTAAGTCTAAGTAAAAAATCAGGTGATTTAGTTTATGCTAAAGGTAGTTACTCAAAAATATTACCAAGTTTGAATGTGAAATATGATGTAACCGATGATTTAGTGGCTCGTTTTTCTTATTCAGAGTCGCTAACTCGGCCAAGACTAGAAGACCTTACTGCTGCTCGAAAAGTTAATGCTGCATCTTTTTCTGAAGATCAGGGGTTTATAGGTACCATTGCAGGAAAAAATACTGACCTGCAACCATTTACCTCAACAAATATAGATTTGGCTTTAGAGTGGTATTATGCTCCTGAAAGTTATGTTGGCGGGACTTATTTTACTAAGGACTTAGCTAATTGGATCACACAAGAAACGCGTGTAGTAACTTTGCATGACACTATTCAAAATGTGGATAGAGAGTTTGACCAAACATCACCGTTTAACTCAGAGTCGGCAAAAGTTAGTGGTTTAGAGCTTGCATTACTGCACAACTTTGAAAGTGGTTTTGGTGTACAAGCTAACTATACTCTTTTAGATACGACAGGCGCTGCAAATGCTACGAGTGAATCGAAAGTAAACCTGCATGGCTTATCTGAAAGTTCATATAATATTATTGGCTTTTATGAGCAAGGACCTTTACAGGTGCGTATTGCTTACAACTGGCGTGAAGGTTATACAACATGTAACTACTGTGTTGATACAAAAGGTATAAACGGTGCTAAGTCTATTGACGATTATGGCCAAGTTGATGCTTCAGCAAGTTACGATATTACCGAGCAAGTTTCTATCTTTGCAGACGTTATTAACCTAACGGATGAAGACCCGTATGGGTATACCGTTCATAAACGAAATATATTAAGCATTGTTGATACCGGTACTCGTTATTCTATAGGTGTTCGCGCAACTTTCTAAATAGAGTATTCATAAAAGAGGTAAGCCAAATAATTTAGGCTTACCTTTTTTATTAACTGTATTAGAGATACGCCACCCTGAGCTAACTTAAATTGTAACTAATAGATAACGCTCTTTTTTTGGAGTAAGTAAGTTGATGGCATATATTTAATTCGTCCAAACAACTTACTTTAAATTCAATGATTTATATTGATGTCCCGTTTAATCCTATATAAAGTTATAAATCGTTTTATTGGAGAGCACTATGCTACGAAAAATTTACCTACTAACATTATTTGCAATACTGTTATGTAATGTTTATTCATCATATGCTGATATTCATAAACAGCAGGCTGAAATTGGGTATAACCCCGTGTTGGCTATATATAAACAAAAGCCAAATCTATTTTTAAAAGTTAAGCAATATGATATATCTCAGACTAAAGCAAAATTTAATCAAGAGATACAAAGTATTATTGATGCAGCTGACCGCCTGCAAAGAAATACATTTATATTTCGGCATTCATGGGATATGGAGAAAACAGCTAAACCTTATACTTTTTCCAATGAAATAAATTGGCAAGCTCAACCATGGGATGACCCCGAGTGGACGTTTATGCTTAATAGGCATCATTATTGGTTAGATCTCGGTAAAGCCTATTTATTTACCAGTGACGAAAAATATGCTCAAACATTTGCTAAGCAATTAGAGCATTGGATAGATCAAAACCCTTTAAATGATACTATGAAGCAAAGCTCTTGGCGCCGTATAGAAGCAGGTTTTAGAGCTGAGAACTGGATAAAAGCTTTTGAGTACTTTAAACACTCACCAGTAATGACACCGAAATTGTTTAAAAAAATGATGATTTCACTCAATCAACATGCACATTACTTGAATTCACAATACAGCCTATTCTCGAAAACAAGCAATTGGGGAGTTATTGAATTTACGGGGTTATTTTATTTAAGTCAGTTTTTAGATAATAACGCTATGTCTTCGCAGTGGGTTAAGTCAGCCGTTGCAAAGTTAGATGAAATGATACAGTTGCAAGTACTTGAAGATGGCTCTCATTGGGAGCAGTCTCCTATGTATCATAATCATGTTTTTCAAAGTTATATGAATGTTATTTTAACGGCGAAACGGATGAACTACCCACTAACCGATGCCATAGTTAAACGAACCTTATTAATGGCACAAGCAAATATTCAATGGCAAAAACCTAATTATCATCAACCTTTGTTAGGCGATAGTGATGATACAGATACCCGCGATATACTAACCTTTGCAGCTTTACTCTTTAACGATAGTGAAATTAAGTCACGGGCATATAGTGAAATTGATCTAGAAAATTATTTGATTTTTGCAGAAAAAGGAGCTGAGCGTTTGCAAAATTTAGCAGCGAAGCCGCCTAAGTACCTTTCTGCTTATATGGAAAGTGCTGGAGATCTTTTTATGAGAAGCTCTTGGCAGGAAGATGCAGCTTATGCCAGTTTACATTTAAAAAAACTAGGCGGTGGGCATGGACATGATAATATTTTTCATTTTAGCCTGTTTGCAAATCAACGGGATTATTTAGTTGATTCTGGGCGTTATACTTATGTTGATGGTCCATGGCGAGACTATTTTAAAAGTAGTCAAAGCCACAATGGTATTGAGGTTGATAATAAAAATAATTCTATTTACCAAGATGCCTGGACAAATAGTTTTGAAGCCAGATCACAAGGGGTATTTACACAACTAGCAGCAAACTACGACTATGCTGAGGCAGAGAATATTGCTTATTTACGCTTACCAAGCCCCGTGCTTGCTAAACGTAGAATGTTATTTTTAAAACCTTCTACTTGGCTACTTATTGATAGCTTCTCATCTAATTCAGTACACACTTATCAACAAAATTTTAATTTTCCAAATACACTCGTAAAACAAGAGAATAATACTGTATTAACAACATATAAAAATGGTGACCTTAATATAACGCCATTGAAACCTGTCAACATATCGTTGAAAGATTCTTGGTATTCACCGGAATACAATACTAAAGTTATAGCAAAGCGCGCTGAGCTATCGATTAAAAGTGAGGGATTCACCTCTTTAATTACCTTATTACATTTTACTCCGGCTCAAAAAATAGTAGCCAAACTCATTCCCGTGTATACGTTAAAAGGTGAAAAGGTATCGAGCGCAGATGCTGAAGCAATTCAAATTTCAGATCAGAAAAATGAATATACCCTCTTAGTTGTGCATAATTCTTCAGCGCCAGCGAACCCATTTTTAGTCGTTAACGACGTTGTCGTTAGAGGTGAGGTGGTGTTAATTACTAAAAATGAGACGAATATGACCACTGAAATTATTAAAGATTAGCGTTTGATTGTTACTGAAATCCTAAATAGGGAATTTAGAGACTTTTACCCGTTACTAATTAATATGCCTGTTTCAGAGCGCTTGAGTAATTTCAATACAAGACGTACCTTTGCAGTGATGTTGATCAAGCGTTTCTTTGATGAGGCTAAAAACGATTTATACGTCGTTATGGAATTGAAAAGGAACCACCATTCCATAGTACAAATACCTTGCCTACACGGATGTAGGTACTTAGGTTATGTTTGGAACGTATAACCTGTGCCTAAATCGTTTTGTTTCTCCCACTGAAACATGTATTTCGAATGGTTACGGGTATATAAAAGAGTATGGTGTAAGACCTAGAGGATTAACATCCCTGCTTATTTCTTGCTCTATGATCGCTATTGTAACTATGAGTTGATCAATTAGACTAAGCCTAGCTCCTCAATAATAATTCACGCTTTAGTAGCGTAGAGTTATCTCGCTTTGGCTTTATATAAGCATATTTTTCAACAAGATATTCTTCCTATTAATATTTTCACAGAAAATTCCCTGGACTTTAATATCAGGTACTTGTTATTGTCATGTTGTATGATGTCATATAACGATTGATTGAAATTATTGCTAACAAAGTTTGGTAGCGTAGAAATAAACTCATCACCCGTTAAATTATAATTAAGGAAATATAGATGAATAACTTTTGTAAAAGTGCATTGGTCATTATAGGGCTTAGCCCTATATTTGGCAGTTCGCTGATGGCAAATGAGACTAATAAAGCAGCATTAATTGATTATGATCAGCGTAAGTTTGGTATGTTTATTCATTGGGGAATTTATTCTGTTGCAGGCGGCGAATACCAAGGTAAAAAAATACGTGGTATTTCTGAATGGATCCAAAATAGGATGAAAATTCCTGTAAATAATTATGCGAAATTAGCAAATGACTTTACTGGAAAACACTATAGTGCTGAAGATTGGGCACAATTGGCTCAGGATGCAGGGATGAAATACATGGTGATAACGTCAAAACATCATGACGGCTTTGCTATGTATAACAGTAAAGTATCAGATTATAATATAGTCGAACGTACAGCCTACGGCAAAGATCCTATGGTGGCGTTAGCCAATGAAGCGCGTAAACGTGATATAAAGTTTGGCTTTTACTATTCACAAGATCAGGATTGGGCTGATCCTAATGCACGTGGTAATGATTGGGATTTTGATGCAAGTAAACGTCAGCCTCAAGTTTATATTGACAATAAAGCCTTACCTCAAATTGATGAAATATTAAAAAATTATGGTGATTTAGGCTTGATATGGTTTGACACTCCAGGTCTATTATCAAAACAGCAAGCTTCTTCGTTACGCAATAGAGTGACCCAACTACAACCGCAAGCGTTGATTAATAGCCGCATTGGCCATGGTTTGGGCGACTTTGAGCAAACGGGTGATAATGCTATCCCTTTACAAGTTTGGCCGAATAAGAAATGGGAAGTGCCTGCAACTATTAATCATTCATGGGGTTATAAAAAGGATGATCATTTCTGGCGAGATCCAAAAGACTTACTCGCTAAATTAGTGGATATAGTATCAAAAGGTGGTAATTATTTATTAAATATAGGCCCAACGGGTGATGGTGTAGTACCTGAGCCAAGCAAAATAATATTAAAGGAGATTGGCCGCTGGATGAAAATTAATGGTGAAGCTATTTATGGTACTGATGCTTGTCCATTTTATTATCACAATGTTGATTGGCGTTGTACGACGAAAAAGGGAAAATTGTATGTGCATTTACTACGTCAAAGTGATAGTGAATTTAAGTTATCAGGTTTAAAAAATAGCGTAAAAAGTGCTCGTTTGCTTGGTTATGGAAAATTAAATTATAAACAGCAAGGAGAGCAAGTAACTATTACTTTACCTCAAGTTGGTTTACGTGATCATGTTGATGTTATTGAGTTGTCACTGGCTGATAATCAAGTAAAAATAGCAGCAAATCAGCATCATTCAATTCAACCAAAATTAATAGACCTATTTGGATGGGCAGCACGTTTTCGTAGTCCAGAAATGACGTTTGATTGGCAATCTAATAGTGTCTCAAATTTTATTGATATTACTAAGCAAGGTTTTAAACGTGAATCGGCTAATTTTGAAAGTGAATTATGGTGGTATCCATATGGCTCCATTAAGGGGTATTACCAAGTCAATGTTACCTACGCTTGCCAAGGCAAAGGACTTGCAGGTATAGGTGAATTCAAAACGCAATTAGAAGACTGGAGTTTGAGCGGTTCTGTAAGTAAAGAGTTTCCTTGTAATATGTCTGGTGGCAAACAAACCGTTTCGTTTACTCGTCCTATTAAAATAGATCAGAGCCATGAACAGTTGGTATTTAAATTTAAAGAGTTTGGTGATAGCTTGTCGTCGTTTAAGTTATACAAAGTGGGACTAACTCGCCTTAATAACTAAAAACGATTTGAAAATAACTAAGGTGAGCAGGTGGATAAGTTAACCGATATATTTTGCGATGTCGGTACTTTTTTCCCTAAATTATTGCCCATATGGGAAAATGAACTCATATGGGTAATAAGATAAAACGTCTATCAAAGATACCTACTAGTGAATACTGATTATCGTACTTGCTTTTCATCAATCCCATCATCGTAATTTCAAGTGTTTTTATAGTAGTTTAGTTCAAAATACTAGCAGGAAAGTTTTCCAAGCCTAATCAGTTATACGCATTTTTTGCACAAAATGTCAGCACTACTTATTCCTATGCGTACTTATTTTCAAATCGTTAAAAGCAAACCTGCGGGCGTTTCTTTTGTCGACTCTATAAGCCTTAAAGTGTGTCATAACACTCGTCTTCCACGTATTCGACTGTTTGATGGTGTCGCAATACGAGGTAAGGGAACAATGGGTTGGTTTTATGGCTTTTAAGCTTCATTGATTGATCATGTAGGAGAAATTATTGCTTTGAAGATCACACTCCGTAATACTAATGATAGAACCCCGATACTAGAGTTATGTAAACATTTCTATGAAAAAACTTATACTGGTAAAGGGTATATCAGAAAGAAATTAAACTAAAATTTATCTGAAACAGACGTTGATTTGGTGACTAGGGCTCGTAAAAATATGAATGCCAAAGCAAAGCATTGTCGACATCCTAATGGAGGCTGCTTAGAAAAGTACTCGGCTTAAGCAGACCTGACGTGATATATAACAAGTGCTTTGACCCACGCCATATTGCCGACATAAATCAGGGGCAGCCATCGCCTCTGATTCACCTTCTATTAACAGCGTTTGGGATTTTGTTCTCCTTGTTCTTATTCCTTGTTATTCTTCGTTGGTTTCAGTTAAACGGAAAACTCTAATAAAGCGATTCTGATTTTACCGGATGGTTACACTTGCTCTCTTTTGTACTTCAAAGGCAACCGGTAAACCATGTTGGCAAACCAAATTTATTTCGGTGTTTCCTTGAGAATATGCTACCGAGGTTATCTGCGTGTGCTCAGGCACTTGCCACTTGCCCTTGAGTATTATAGTCAGTGGTACAGGCTGGCTATAACCTTTAATTGGTTTTAACTGAGCAAAGTTAAGGTCAGGTTGTACTACACTTAATGTTGCTGTTTGCTTATCAAGTTTTTGGATCATGACTAAAGCAGGCGCTGAAGTAGATGATAACAAGCCATGTTTTATGGGCTCTGCTGATGAAAAAATAGCATAGCCAGTCGTGTTAGTAATGTTATCAGTCACAATATGTGCGTGACTGTTTGCTTGTAGAACATTATAAGTGCTCTGTGTATTTGTAATTTTTGCAAAGTTGTTAATGTGTTTTTGATTCATCACTTTACTAATAAAGGGATAGACGACGTATTGATAACCACCTTTTTTAGGGGCTACTCCGTGGTCTATCCAAGCACTAGCAAAATCGCCAGACGTCCGAGTGACGCCTTTACCTTTTGAGTTCATTTTTCCACTGTGTAATGAAAATTTATTGTGTAAAGAGTGTTGATGGCTTCGATTTATGGTTACTTCATTATCTGATAATAGATGGTAACCATTACCATATGGATCAATGATCCAATTGCTTAAGTGATTTTTATTATGTTCTTTATTTGATAATAGCGTTGTTTTTAATGGCAGTGTTGCTTGATAAGGAAATTCGTGAACTTTTCCTGATACTGATGTTGCTAATGGTAGGTTTTTATCAGTTAAATAAGATTGAAATAAACTTGTTTGAACAGGATTTTTTGGATCTTTGCTACTGATATCAGTGCCAATGAATATCAATTTGTCATTAAAAGAGAATACGGACTTTTTGGCTTTTAGTCCGCCAGCTAAAATCTGAGGGTATTCTTCGTTTCCCTCATGATTAAAACCCTTATTTTCATTTAGTATCATTGCAAATAAGCCGTTGCCATTAAGTGCGACGCTGCCAGTAAGTGATTCATTTGAACGAAACATTAATAGCGGTTCTTTTGTTTCTAATTGCTTAATTGGTAGATTAATGACCGTTGCTGCAGGAAATCGATTCCAATCCCAACCGGCTTGAACAAAGCCACTGGCTTTTTCACCTTCTTCATTTATCAACTGAACTGTTCCGTTAGCTGGGTAGCGACCATAACGGTTTGATGCTACATAAATTTCAGATGCCCAAACGTACTTGCTATAACCTTTAATCAGTGCGGCCCAGTTTTGATTGCGATGTACAGCTGTTGCTGCATAAGGGAAGCTGTAATAGCCCGTTAATTCTTCAGCACTAATGTCGTGCTGCTTGAATAGCGCCTTATGCTCTTCATCGTTGTTCCATAATCGTAAATAGGCGGCAGCAACATCTTTATCAATAGCATTATTATGTTGTGGATCACCGGCCAAAGCGAGTTGGATGTATTGCTGTTGTAATCCTGAAAATGAACCATCAAAAGGGTGTCGACCAGCATTACCAAAACCAAAATCGAAGGGCTGGCTGTAAATTCGACTCGCTAAAAACGATTTTTTAAAGTTTGCGTGACCTGCTTGGCTGATTTTAAAACGGCTAGCTGACAATATATAGATGAGTTGTGGTATTTTTTCAAAAGCGCCTAATGCATAAGCAGGATAATGGCCACCATGATGCCATGCTGTTCCGTCTATTTTAAATACACCATGGCTATCATCTTGTGCCAAGATAATAGAAATATAATTTGAGAAATACTGTAACAGAGAAGCCTGCATTCCTCGTTCGTCGCTTAAAAATATGATTAATAAATGATAAAATGACTGCGTATTCATGTAGTCGATATTAGCGTGAAAACTCTCTTCATCACCTAATAATTTACCTAGATTAAATATCCATTGCAAACTTGCGCCAATCTCGTTGAGGATACCTGCTTTTTGTAAAGATTTGCGCATCAGATAAAATGCTTCGGTAAGCTCTCCAGTACTATAACCAATATGATGCAGAGTGCCCATCGATGTGCCTGATTGCCAACCTTGATCTAAATAGTAGCGAGCGGCTTGGATAAACATTTTTTCAATATCGATTTTATTTTTGTTTATATTATCAATCTGTTTGGTGTCACTAACATAGTATTGTGCCAGCCTTTTTAGCAACTTGCCGAAATCTTTCAATTTTGTATGACGTTTTTTACCTTGTTGATGTTCGTTGAAATAGAACTCTGATAATGCATAAGTTAATGGCGGCCCTTGAATAGTTTTGCCATCATCAATGAGTTCAAGCCGTTCAAAATCTTGTTTTAATGAAGCAAGATTTTGTACTGTATTTTCGATTGTTAATAGCGAGGTTATTTTTTCTTCAATTTTGATGAGTTGTGTTTGCTGACTATCTTTTATCGGAACAATGGTCATATTTTTTATACGTTGTAAATCTTTCTGTAAGGGCATCCAATGATCACTGGCTGTTATTTGAGCCTCTTGCTGTATAAATGGGGCTTGTAGACTAGGGTAGGGAAAACGATCGTCTTGAAATTGAGAAAAAATAATATCATCAATAAAGGCTTCTCCATTGCCGTTTGTGCTAATCGAAAACGTATCATAAATCACGGGAGTATTTTTGGGGGGGGCATGACCATCCATTTCATAAAAAGGGATCTGGATAGTACGCCAGCCATAAAAATTTAAAGGAAAATCAAACGATACGATATTTTTATTTTGCGTATTATTTTGTTGAGAAAAACTTATTTTTAGCGAGGTTGATTGTTTATGTTCACTATATATCGACATAATAACAGTTGGACTTGATGGAAAATAATCACCATATTTTAACGGGCTTTGGCTGTGGGTTAGGGTCCGAAAGTGCTGGGTAGATAAGGTGCTTTTACCTTGCCATTGCCATTTTAAAGAGTGTCGACCGAATTTATAATGTTTATTGGATATTGAAATGTTACTGCGATCACTATACTGATAATACTCGAGTACTGAGTTACTTTCGAAAGACTCTATCGCAGGGGGTTGGATAGGGCTTGCTAATGAGTTGTTCATTATTAATGCAAGTAATATGTTGATAATGAGGGTTTTTATTGCATATTTTCGCATTTTATTTCCTAACTATTAAATTCGAAGAGTATTTGGTTATAAGATATCATACACCCTTTGTTTTAAATATCTATCTCTGTATTAAAATGACATTTTTAGTATTCGATATTTATCAGTATTAGCTATTGTGTAATTTTTTCAATACTTGTATGCTTATATGATAACTAGTGATTATTACTTTGTTTCATCACATAACTTTCTTCCGTTTAGTTTTATTTAGGCGCGGCAGGTTTGCTTAGAAACATTTGATTAAGGATAACCATGTACTTGAATACAATATATTTTGGTAAAATGCACCTCAAAAAAATTAAGAGATTTATTACTTTAGCATTGGTAACTATCAGCGTCGTATCTGCAAGTGCAAGTGCAAACGCCAATGACGTTAAGTTCTCTGATGCGATGAATAAAAAAGATGTTTACCAAGCAATGAAGTTTGTTTCCGATTGGCAATGGCAGCAATTTAATGTCAAAACAAACATGTTTGAAGGTTATGATAAAGCCGCTTATATGGATCCAACATCTTGGGATACACACCCTCAAGGTTGGGTATATGCAGCATTTCATGTTGGTATGGCGAAATGGGCAAAGCTAGCTGATGCTCATGGGGATGAAAGCTATTACCTCAAACTTAAATCTATTGCCGAACGTAATCAATATTTGATTGCACCGCGTATATATAATGCTGACGATTATGCTATTGGACAGCTGTATTTAGATTTGTACGATAAATATAAAATACCAGAAGCCCTGGTACCAATTAAAACCGTATTTGATATTATTTTAAATACTCCTTCTACGGTATCACTTGAATATAAACATATTCAAGTGGATGTTAAAGCTGACAAATTTCATAACGCCGAAGCAAAAGACTACTATGGTGGTCGAGAATTAGGGATAACTCCTTGTAAGAATCGCTGGTGTTGGGCAGATGCATTATTTATGGGACCGCCAGTATGGATTCATTTAGCGAAAATAACGGGAGAGAAAAAATATTTGGACTTTGCTAATAAAGAATTTTGGGAAACGGCTAATTTTTTGTGGGATAAAGAAGATCACTTA
>OJBB01000209.1_pt1 | contig 22562 bp, 23 predicted proteins | sample 1590401 | NCBI WGS metagenome assembly OJBB01 (sample SAMN05416789, study PRJEB24817) | seawater metagenome | isolation source: Sea water | place: Canada:Atlantic | collected 2013-07 | reverse complement strand
ACTAACTCTAATAATACAGGTCAACTATGCTTAGACATGATGACCAATAATACACATTGAAAATATAGCCAAAAGCAGGAGAATTGTAATGGCGTTTGAAGTTAAATTTGAATTAACCGAATCAGACTTAGAGCATTTCCGCGATGTTATGCGTAAAGCGCAAGCAGGAGCCAAACAACTTAGTGAGCAAGAAATTCTCGCTAACGCTAAAAAGATTAGTCAAAGCATAAAAGCTAATGTACCCGAATTTGTTCGTGATCGTATTCAAAAGCTAGAAACTTTTGTAGCTATGATTGAAGATGATGAATGGCAGATCCCAACTGATGAACGCACCGAAGTATTAAGTGCTTTAGCGTATTTTAGTAATCCTGAAGATTTAGTACCTGACCATATCCCGGTATTAGGCTTTTTAGATGATGCAATTATGATCGAACTGGTTGCTGAAGAATTTAAAGATGATTTTGAAGCCTTTGAAGAGTTTTGCGCATATCGTCAACGTGAAGAAGGACGTAGTGGAGATACGGCTATTACGCGTGAAGAATGGTTAGATTCAAAACGTCACGAATTACATAGTAGAATGAGAAGTCGTCGTTCATCTAGACGAAGTGGCCGCTCTTCATTTCGTTCTGTTTTTTAGAGCAAAAACTGTCACCGCTATTTCTCTTTAATCAGTAGTCATGGCGGTAAGCTGTAAAAATGACAAAGTATTTTCTTTGTCATTTTTACCATTTCATCAGCAGCTCAGCTTAGAGATCACTTGGCCGACCTGCGTCACCTTGACTATAATCACACACCCCTTGAGAAAATATTGTACGTAAAGACGCTAACTGTTCAGCGAGATCTATATCTGCATACATACCCTGCTTAATCGCTTGTTCAAACGGAATCTTATGACATTTGAAAACGCTGCCCTGCCAAGGACCTTCGGCTTGAATACGGCTATTTGAAAAAATAGCATAGTGCTCAGCACATAGACCTCGTTTTAACACTTTATTTCCATAACCAACATCGCTCCAATTGCCACGCCAAACATCTTTTCCTTCCGCCAACACGCCCCCCTTATCATCAAAGCAAGTATCTTGTAATTGAACAGGTCTACTTTGAGTAGCATCGAGTTCTGGAAATTTTTTACGCTTTAATAGCCATAAATCCATCATATCAAAGGCTTGATTTGTTGGGTCAAAATCACGCTTTGCCACCCAAATAACCTGATTATCATAATGACCATTAGCTTGCTGCAAACGTAAACGTGTACTAAAAGATGCCGACATATGATGCATATCCAACTTTTCTTCTAGATAATGACGCACATCAATAATCGGTAAATCAAGTTTCCCAATAAAAACCTGCCCGCCTCGATAGGCTGCTTCAATAGCGTTAAGTGAAGCACTGCGTCGAGGTGCCAATTCATTATCAATGACTTGCGTTATATTATCGCTGCCCCATAACGAAATCCAAAATGGCATTTTACGGCCAAACGGAGTCACAATGGTTTCAGCCCTCATTTGGTGTTGCGCTTTCCAACTGCCAATATTTTTATTGATATGGACAAATTCAGCTAAGGTTATTTTCTTTTGTTTTAAAGCATGAAGTCCATACTGCACTCCCTCATTGTCCCAAGTACTTTCTACTAAACCGTATTTATCACGGCCGAACAACCAAGCCATATCTTCCCAATAATTCCAATTAGTTTGTTCAACAACATCTTCACTATAAAAGTGTCGCAAAAAGCCTTGTCTAGGGTTGTGGATAAAGGTAGATAAACCAAAATAACCGTTAATACATTCACTATTACCTTGAGGGAAACTCGGCACCATACCCGCCATAAATTGAGCTACAGGTTGTAGGAAAGCTATTTTTTGTGGGAAATCTTGTAAACTATTCATCCCTTCAAGTAATTGCCTCTGGTCCCACTGTTGCCAGCGGCTATTATCTTTTGCTCGAAAGGTAAAATAATTATTAAATAAGTCACAGTCTAGGGTATAAATTGTCTGACTTATCATATCTGGATATGAATATTGAGGAATTAGGCCATCAAGAATTCCACGGCTATTTTGACCAATAAGGTATTGCGCTAACCCTCCACCTGACCCGCCAATACCCACAGTGTATAACGGCTCGCCAAATAAACTGATAAAATGAAGCTTCACTCTACGCGCGGTGTCTTCTGCCAATAACATATTATAGGTATAGCTGGTTCGATTACCGCTTGAGCTTATAATCGCATAACCTTGTTGAACTTCTGCTAAACGACGAGCAATAGTGCGTGTCGCTTTTTGTCTTCCTTGTCTAAAACCTATACCTGAACCGCCGTGAAATTGATAAATTAATTTTTTATTCCATAGAGAACTCGCAGTACGTGTACCTAGCTCTTCAGGGGTTATTGCCATAGCAACAGTGTATATAAAACGATTAATACTACCTTGTTCAGCACGAAATAATTGTAAGGGTAACTGAGCATCTCTTAAAGAGGCTAATTGAGAGAATTGCTCTGTGGGAATCTTAACTAACTTTTCATCATTATTAAGGTAATAAAACTGTAAATGACTTTTAAATAAGCAATCTTTGGAATAACCAATAATGGTAGTCGGTAGTGCTATATTTTCATAAACAGGGACACCAAAGCCTTCTTGGTTATCAACTAAAGGCTGGCCTATATGGGAGTCTATGGTCATACAATAGAATGGATATTGTTTTGGACCTGAGTATAAAGAATTACTTGGCCCTACATCCCCAAGCTTAATCGGAAAGTAAAATGTCTCCTCTGGACGGCTAACTTGGCTGACATGCGGAGAGATTGGCAGTAAATAGTTTTCCTCTGCAGTAGCTAAGCGTTTAACTTGTCGATATTGATACGGATGTTCTGCAGGATAAAGCCAAATTAGAACTGCAATTAGCGTGAGAGAAACAAATATAAATTTTTTCTTTTGCATAACAAAACCACCGAAAAAATTACCCAGCACTTACTTTAAATATAGTGGAGATAATTTAGTCCGGTAGACGATATTGCGCTGAAAAAGTAGTCGCTTATTTCAATTTAGCAACAAAGGTTTTTCTAAACTTAGCTAATTTCGGCGAGACAACAGCTTGGCAATACTGATTTTCTGGATTATTTTTAAAGTAATCCTGGTGATAGTCCTCCCCACAATAAAAAGTCTCAGCTGGGTTGACTTGGGTCACAATAGCATCATCAAATAACTGCTCTTGATTAATTTCCTCAATGATAGCTACAGCAACTTCTTGTTGGTGATCGTCATGAGTAAAAACCTCAGAGCGGTATTGTGTTCCTATATCATTCCCTTGGCGATTCAGCTGGGTTGGGTTGTGTAAACTAAAAAATATTTCTAATATTTCTCTATAACTTATTACTGTACTATCAAACTCTAATTGTACAACTTCAGCATGACCACTCTTACCGGTACAAACCTCTTCATAAGTTGGCGCTGTACTATGCCCTCCCATATAACCTGGCTTTGCAGAAATAATACCGTTTACCATATTAAGTGCACTTTCAATACACCAAAAACAGCCTCCGGCTAGAGTCGCTGTTTGTACCGCTTTATCGTTACGTTGATCTGTCATTTTATCTACTGCCTTAATCATTGTTTCTTTTATGATTTATCTCAGCCTTTTGTGTTGCTAAATAGGCTAAGATGTAATCGTTAACTCATATAATACAAACATTATACTCATATTTAGCCAGTAAGAAATATATGCCACAATTTTTCAAAAGAACTAGCCAAATACAGGCTATTATTGCATTGCGCAGCATTGCAATCGCCATTCAATTACTGTTAATTCTCTTTGTCAATTTAGGGTTAGCATATGAATTACCATGGATGCCATTGGTAAGTGTGATTAGCTTAGAAGTGCTTTTTACCTTCTGTAGCTACCTTTATTATAGCCGTAATCACTTGAGTGAAAAGAAAGCGAGTCAAAGAGCAATATTAGTACAAATATGTGCTGATATTATATTCCTTTCGCTGTTACTCTTTTTTAGTGGTGGCGCAACCAATGCATTTGTTTCTCTGTTACTTATTCCTATCGCGATAGCTGCGGTTACTTTAACGCCATTATTACTGACTGTAGTTGCCTTCCTTGCCATTGCTTCTTACAGTATTTTATTATGGTCATTACCCATGAGTGTTATGCACGGTAATATGCAAGGTCACTTTATTGGTATGGGTATCAACTTTTTATTTTCAGCGCTCGTGGTTGCGATTGTTGTGGGTAAAATGGCGCGTAGTATTAATCAGCAAGAGCTTGCTATTGCTGCTTATCGTGAAAATTTATTAAAGCAAGAGCAAGTTACCTCTTTAGGTGTTGCTTCTGCTCAGGTTACTCATCAATTGGCGACCCCTATAGCAACAGTGCAGCTACTAGCGGATGAGTTAAGCGAAGATTTACCTAACAATGAAATAGTGCTTGATATGCAAAACCAACTTACTCGCTGTAGAGACAGTTTATCTGATTTTCGGGCGATGGTTTTCGATATTAAAGAACAGGTAATTAAAGCCACTAATTGCCAAGATTTATTTGACGAAATAACCGATAATGTTCGAGTCAATAATCCGGAAATCAGCTTAGAGTTACAAAAAAATAGTGAAGAAAACTCTAATGGAGCCACTATTAATGCTGATGCAGCTTTATTGCCTGCAATTCTCAATTTAATCAATAATGCTATCAGAGCAAGTAAAGCTAATCACAGCAGGACGCTTAGCCTTACTTGCCAAATTATTGAGGATAATTGGCAATTCACTATTCGTGATTATGGCAAAGGTTTTACCTTAAAGAAACTTAATGAATTAGGGGTAAAACCTGTTAATAGTGAACAAGGTTTTGGTATGGCCGTTTTTTTAAGTCATGCAAGCCTTGAACGCCTTGGCGGTAAGTTAGCCCTAACAAATCATCAAGACGGTGGTGCACTCGTTACTTTGAGCTTGCCAATTTCATCTTACAATTAATTATAAGGAAGTGAGTATGCCCAATTCAGCAATAGCTACAGCACCATCAAAACTATTAATCGTTGAAGATGATGTTATTTTTGCCAATACCCTGAATAGACGTTTAACTAAACACGGTTTTGATTGCGTGCAAGTCGATAATAACAATGATGCATTACTCGCATGCCACCGCCACACGCCTGATTATATTTTGCTGGATATGAAATTAGCAGAAGAAAATACCTTATCAATCATCACCCCGTTACGTAAACTACGTCCACAGAGTCGCATTGTCTTACTCACGGGGTTTGCTAGCATTGCTACCGCCGTAGATGCAATAAAGTTAGGTGCTGATGATTATTTATCTAAACCAGTGGATAGCCAAACACTGCTTGCGACACTCAAAGGCAGTAAAGCAGAAACTATCGAGGTCGATAGTCAAAACGAACAAACCTTATCAGCAGAGCAAGTTGAATGGCAACACATTCAACAAGTACTGAAAGCTAATCAAGGGAATATTTCAGCGACCGCTAGACAGCTCTCAATGCACAGAAGAACGTTACAACGTAAATTGCAAAAACGACCTAATTCAGCTTAATCAAGTATTAAAAATTATAGGCTAGGTGCTGATGAAACCTGATCATCATTTCTTCTTTAGTCGGTTCTATTTCAAGTTCTGCTGCCATTAACTGCATTGCTTGTTCTATTTGATTTAAAAATCGACCAAAGCCGTGGCCACTATTATTTTCAGGTGTTGCCACAAAAACTAACTGAACATTATCGGTTAGTTCACCTGCACTCCATTTGCTGACAATACCGCATGGGCTTTGCTCTGGGTTGTAACCCAACATTTGTAACTCGCCCACGCGAGATACGATTTCATGAATACTGTATCTAACAATAGGTACTAAACCATTAGCAATCAGCGCACCATTATTTAAGTTATAACGCTTTGCTGCCATAGTGAAAACATCAGTCAAATACATATACAACGGATTGTAAGGATCTTTTGAATGGCTATCTATTTCTACTTGTTGTAATAACTCATTACTGATATTCAAAGTAACCACAGCATAATTCATGGCACTATGGTGAGTCGGCACTGTCACTTTTTGGCTTGCGTAACGTTTATCAATTTCACGTAATTTATGTGCTTGGGTAATGGTACAACCTTTATTCTTAGCAAACAGGTCGTAGGTCAAATGCTGATGATCTCTCAAACGCATATCACTTTTATCTAGCTTAATTTTTTCACAAAACGTCTCTACTACTTGGCTCACTTTACTGTGAAAGTTGGCCGCATTAACTCTAATTTCGTTACCTGTAGCTAAAAAGAGTAAACAAATTTTCTTTGCTCTTTTACTGCCGTCAAAAAATGATTTCTTCAGGTGGTGACTTTCTGGATTGTAGTAAAATAGAATTTGCTGATTAGTTTGCCATTGATGCATTTCTTGGCTGTATCTTACGCGTGCCAGTTTATCATTGGCAATAAACTGACAATTTTTGAGTTCAACTTCATCAGTTAACTCAAAAAACAAGGCCGATAATTGTTGATAAAAATCATAATATGGCTGTGGCTTTAAATCGCTATATTTACCTGACAATTGCTGAAATAGTTCATCAGTCAAAGTAAACTCGGCCAAAATATACTGGTTATCACGTACGTTACCAGGTAAGTAGGCTTTATGAGCGGCACTTCGTTTTCTAATAATTGACATGTTCATCCCTAACGTTGTTAGCCTTTTAAGATGGGAGCAGTATAATGAACGTAAATGAAGTTTTTGTGACTTTTATATGTCACTAATATTACACTGGTAAGCTACTTTACGAGGCCAGAGTAAACAGAGAAACGCAGCCCTATATAACTTTTCATTCGCATTGCATCTGCAAAGGACCTAATTTGTTAAACGATCAACAAGCCCTGATTGAAGCTATTAATCAAACCATGCCATTTGGAAAGTATGCTGGTAGAAAATTATTGCAATTGCCTGAGCCATATTTGGTGTGGTTTCATAGTAAAGGCTTTCCTGAAGGGAAATTAGGGCAACAATTAGCCTTGATGTACGAAGTAAAACTCAATGGTTTAGAAACTATGCTGAAACCTTTATTACGTCCTTAGGAGTTTAGAGCTCGATTTTTCTCGAAGGAGGTTATCTGACAAACAGAGTTTCGCAACAGCAATTTTTTAGAGTAATTTTGTCTATTAAATATACTCTTTATTATCTATCGCAATAAGGTTTTAGCATGAAGGTATGCTAACAATCTGTTTTGCCAAGACAAACTTTTCTGAAGAAAAACAAGCCTTAAATTTTTCTTACTTTGTCCTGATACCTCCTCCTCATATTTACATATTTTCACTTGCACCACTTGCAAAAATCCTCTTAAATAACTCGTCGATTGATGAAATTTCATACGCTATTCAGACGATGTAAAATTCGATAATCGGCCACTCTATGGTATTAAGTAATAAAAAGACCCCAGGTAAATGAGGGATACTAAATTTGTTTATTAATTGATTTATCAAACAATTACAAAATGTTTATAAGGTGGAATAAATGAAAAGACAGAAAAGGGATAAATTAGGTAGAGCGCATTCTAATGGCTATCAGGCTGGCCTTGGTGGTAAAACAAAGGAGCAATGCCCTTATCAGAGTATTGATGCTAAATCGCAGTGGTTAGGTGGTTGGCGAGACGCCATAAGTGACAGGAATTTGGGACTGTTTAAATAGACATTAGGTCAACACTTTATCCCCGAAGCATAACGCTTGGGGATAAATATTATCAATAAACAGAGTTATAGCAATCGTACTTATTAAATCACTCGAGAAAAACGTTGTTGATTCACATGTTTTTTCATATAAGCATCAAAGCTCATACAAATAATACGAATCAATAAGCGGGCTTTTTGCTCAACCTTAATATAATTTGCATTATTTTCGACTAATCCATCATCAATAAATGTAGTTAATAATGATAAATCTTCAGCAAAGTATTCATCAAAATTAATATTATACTTCTCACTAATGGCTTGCTTATCTAGATACAAGTTACACATTAACTCTTGAATGACCTCACCACGTAAAATATCATCTTCAGATAAACTAACACCCTTAATTTGCGCATGTTGTTTTTCAGTGATTGATTGATAATATTCTTTCAAATCTTTTATATTCTGACTAAAGCTATTTCCAATAGAGCTAATTGATGACACGCCTAGCCCTAATAAGTCACAACCGCCTTTAGTGGTGTAACCTTGGAAATTACGATGCAAAGTACCATCACTTTGCGCTATTGCTAATTCATCATTAGGTTTTGCAAAATGGTCCATACCGATAAAGTCGTAACCAAAGTCACAAAGCGTTTCTATAGCCAACTTCATCAAGGCAAATTTTTCTTGTGTATTAGGTAACCATTCATCGCGTAACTTACGCTGTGCAGCAAAGCGACTTGGTATATGGGCGTAACTAAACAAAGAGATACGGTCAACATCCCACTCGTGTGCTTTTACTAACGTTTTAGCAAAATTTTCCAGTGTTTGATGTGGTAGACCATAGATTAGATCTATATTAATAGACTTAAAACCAACAACTTTCGCGTGCTGAATAAAATCACCGATAAACTCGGTTGACTGAACACGGTTAATCGCTTGCTGTACTTTTAAATCAAGGTCTTGCACACCTAAACTCAACCGATTGAAACCTAATGAAAATAAATGTTCAGCTAAGTCCATTTCAATTTCACGCGGATCAATTTCAATACTCATTTCTAGCTCATCTGAGAAATTAAATTTCTCTTTCAATAAAGAAACTAGTTGAGTGATTTGCGGATGTGTTAAAAAGCTAGGTGTACCACCACCCCAATGTAATTGCTTAACGGTGTACTCTTCAAATAATGGTGCTTGTAGCGCTATTTCTTCGGCTAAATATTCAAGGTAAGTATCGGCTTTGCCACGATGACGAGTAATAACTTTATTACAACCACAGTAATAACAAAGCGTGTGACAAAATGGGATATGCACGTAAAGTGACAATTCGCGATTTTGCGAGGTTTTTATCGCTTTAATAAAGTCTTCATGTTTAAAATCATCATGAAACTCTAACGCTGTTGGATAAGAGGTATATCTTGGTCCGCTGGTGTTATATTTATTTAATAGCGTATTATCGAAGAATTGACTTACTTTCATATTTTCATACCGTTTTATTTAGTGAACGAAAATAGTATAGCCTTTATATAATTTATGAGCATTGATCAAGCGCAACAACAGACCTTAATAAGATCTGTTATTGGAATCAAGGTCCGCTATTGTCGCTAAGGAGTTAGCTGTGCGAGTTGTTCAGTAGTGAACGTATAAAGCTCACCCAAATCACTTACAACTTCATCATGTCTCTTATTCAGCGCCGTCATACGTTGGTAATCTTCACGCATGCGCTCTTTTTTTGTTAACGTTTTACGTGCATCAAGAATTGAGAGACTTTTAATTTCTTCGTACAAGCCAAAAATTCCCGGAAATTTCTCGGACACTTCCGTTAATGTTTTCAATGAAGACAGTAAGACTGACAAGCGCCAGCAACCTTCATCGAACTCACATTGCTCTTCCTGCATTGCACGTGTAATTAATAACACGCTATCAAACACTTTTTTATCGTGTTTATTGAGTGCTTGCTGTTGAGCCAACTTTGCTTGTGCCTGTTGCTCTTTTTGCTGGGCTACCTGTTTTAATAACTTACCTGCATAAACCGCTAAGGCAATTACAATAATAACGCCAAGCAATAAAGCATAAAGCCAAAAATCACTCATTGATGTTACTCTTTTTCTTCAAAATCAGAGAAGTCTAGACGATCTAATTTATCCCATAATTCATCTTCGCTGTCACTGCCAGTAGATAAATCGTTGTCATTAGTGTCCTCATCTTCATCAAGACCTAATTCAGCCGATAATACTTGATGACGTTCCATTTTCTCGTTGTAGTAATCAACTTCTTGCTCTGTTAATTCAATATCGTCTTCTTGTTTAGCTAGAATGTTTTGCAATAATTCATCCTGCTCAATAGCATCAATTTCTTGCTCAGCAGACAATTCAACAACTGTATCTTCAACAAAACGCACACTCGCAATAGCTGATGACTTATCGCTATTTTGCTTTGTTTTCAATTGTTTAGGCTTGTCCTGCTTGGCAACAACTTTACCCAAAACAATCGGTGTTTTATTTCCAAGACGCGGGTCTTTATTTCCACTCTGCTGTTTATTATCAGCTTGGTCTTGCATCGCTTCTTTTTGACGATTACCTGCCACTTTACCCGTAGATTTACGGATACGTTTCTCAACGGTAGCTAATTCTTGCTTACTTAATTTAGGTTTGGCAGTAGGTGCTCCACCTGGTTTTCTAGATTTTTTTGAACGAGACATATATACAGTTACTTTTTTACTAATAATGTCGGTCATTTTACGTTATTAATGGCTTAAAAACCTTAAAAAGCAGAAAAAAGACACAAAAAAAGCGCCAATTGGCGCTTTTTTTGTATTTAAAGAACTTAAAGACGAATCTTAATCTTTGGGTGAGTATTAATTTCCCCCCCTTTAGAGATAACAGCGATATTATCATTGCAGCTTAGTACTGCCACATGAGTATCATGAAAGTCTCTAATGAAATTCAACTTATAGCCAAATTGCGCTAAGCTACTGGCTGCAAATTTTTGTGCCAAGGTTAAGCTTTCCCAAAGTTTATCCGTATCATCGATCACTTCTTCCCGGCGCTCTAACAGGTACTCTCTTTGCATTGCTGCAGCCATAATTTACTCTCCCTAGACCAATTATGATTTAGATAAGTTTTATTATTATTAATAATAATATTAATATTTTGAATGAAATTTAACCTACTTTACATGTAACATCAATAGGGATTACACTATCACCATGAATTAATTGGTTTTTAATCAAGTAGTCTTTGATATATAAGGTAAAAAATGACACGTGTATTAGATGAGTTATCAGCGTTATTAAAACTGGAAGTTATTGAACAAGGCATCTATCGAGGACAAAGCCAAGATTTAGGCTATAAAGCACTGTTCGGCGGTCAAGTTATGGGTCAAGCGCTTTCAGCAGCTCAAGAAACAATTGCAGCTAATCGCTTTGTTCATTCTTTGCATTCTTATTTCTTACGCCCTGGTGACGCTAGTTTACCCGTTATTTATGAAGTAGAAAACATTCGTGATGGTTCTAGCTTTAGTACCCGTAGAGTGCAGGCAGTGCAAAATGGTAAAGCCATTTTCTACATGACCGCGTCTTTTCAGCACCCTGAACCTGGTTTTGATCATCAAGATACTATGCCAAATGTAGTCGCTCCTGAAGAACTTCCATCGTTTACTGATTACATTAAAGCCAACCAACATGCTATACCTAAATCTTTACGAGAAAAATTTTTAGCTGAAAAGCCCATCGATATTCGCCCAGTTCAGCAATATAATTGGTTACAACCTGAAGTAACAGAAGCGGTAAGCCAAATGTGGATAAAGGCTAATGGTAATTTACCTGACGATTTAGGCATTCATACCTATATGTTGGCTTACACATCAGATTTCCATTTTCTACCAACGGCTCTGTTCCCTCACGGCGCCAGTTATTGGCAACCCAGTTTTCAAATTGCTACTATAGATCACGCTATGTGGTTTCATCGTCCATTTCGCTTTGATGATTGGTTACTCTATTGCATCGACAGCCCATCGGCTAGTAATGGCCGTGGTTTAGTCAGGGGTCAGATATATAATCGTCAAGGAGAATTAGTTGCCTCTACCATGCAAGAAGGTGTGATTAGACAACGATAAGAATTAGATTCAGTAATATGGTGATAAGTTCAATTCCATATTACTGCTCAATAATTGACTTCACGTTAAGGTAATGAACAGCTAGGTATCCCGCTTTCTTTTTTCTAATGCTTTACGCTTTTCAACCGCAAGTGACGTTACACGGGTTTTTAATACCGACTCTAAACCTAACATGAAGTACACTTCTGCCATTAAAAACAATGGCCCTATCAAAAATTGACTCAAATCATCAACAAAAGCCGGTTTGGCTTTTTCATAATAATGGCCAATAAACTGAATAATCCAACCAACAACAAAGAGTCCTATTGCTATATAGATTAAACCTGGTGTACCGCTAAATAATTGGGCAATATATAGATTAATGAGTATATAAACCAACATACCAGCAGCTAATAAACGATGTAAAAAGATATAGTAAATAGCCACAACAGAAAAAATAGCCATCGCTAAGGTATAGTGCAAAGTAACCTGAGTACTGAAAACATCATCCAGGGTTATTTCAAAGGCAATAGTGCTCAACATCAGTGTTACGGCTAACACGATTAAAGGCACTCCAATAAAATGTGTGTTAATGTTTTTCTGATTCAAGTGCACGCTTTTATAACGTGCTAATTGCTCTTCAATTGACTTCATTTGAATACTCTATGTTATAAATTTTTCTGCCAATCATGACCACTTGGATGCTGAAAAACACGCAAATCAAACTGCGGTGCAATAGCAAAAAGATGGTCAAAAATATCAGCTTGGATTGTTTCATAAGCTAGCCAATCAGTAGTATCAGCAAAACAGTAAATTTCCAATGGCAAACCTGTTTGTGTCGCTGTTAACTGCCTAACCATACAGGTTAAATCATTACGGATATGACTATTTTGTTGCAAGTACTTAGTGATATAAGCACGAAAAGTTCCGATATTAGTCAATTGTCGACTATTGAGAGAGGTAAATGATTGAGCAACATCATCGCTTTTATTATGCTGTTCACTTAATGCAAGCTCTTGCTTTTTATCACTAAGGTAGCCTTGTAATAAATGTGCATTAGTCAGCTGATTTATTTTTTCAGCGCTGTAAAAGTCAATACTGGCAATATCAATAATAACCGTACGCTTGATACGTCGAGCGCCGGTATGGTACATATTGCGCCAGTTTTTAAAAGAGTCACTAATCAATGCATAAGTTGGCACTGTGGTAATAGTTTTATCAAAGTTTTCTATTTTTACTGTACTAAGGCCTATTTCTAGCACATCGCCGTCCGCACCATATTTGGGTAACTCAACCCAGTCTCCTGCAACAACCATTCGATTCGCTGAGATCTGAATACTCGCAACCAAGCCTTTAATCGTGTCTTGAAAAACTAACAGTAACACCGCAGTTAATGCACCCAAGCCACTTAATAAATAGACCGGTGAACGATCAATGATAAGTGACACAATGATAATACTTGTCACTAAATACAATGCTAATTTGATGATTTGAATAATAGCACTTAACGGAAGAAATCGTTGTTTCGCACTTTCTTGGTAGATACTTCGACTGACATTTAATAAAGCACTAATACAACGTGCAATTTGAAAGGTAAGTAGCACTTTGCTAAATAAAATGAGTAAAGTGCTGGCAATGTTACTGACTTCTAAAATAAGTGGTGTTAAAAAAAGTATTAATACAAACGGTAGTAATAGCGCCATGCGACTGAGCACGCCATGCTCCATCAATGCATCATCCCAAGTATTTTTGCTGTTAATAATGACCTTATTCATTAAGCCTAAGACTTGGTATTTCGCGACATAATAACTTAGGCTGGAAATCAAAAAGATTAAACCTATGCCAACAGCTGTAGCACTACTCGCTAAATATTCTGAGCTCAGGCCTTGTTCACTCAGCCAAACACTGATCAGTTCATTCATACACTATTCCTGTCATATTATTAGCAAGTGAAGTTTCAGAAGCATCAAGCCTTAAAATTTAATCATCACATTGAGCATTATCTTGTTGTATCATTTTTTCAAGTCTTGCATCTTTATCATGCCAAAATTGCGTTAACCATTTTTGAAAAGCAACTCTGTCGTTACGATCTGAAAAATCGATATGACCCACCTCACTAGCAATATCTAGCGTCCGAATTTCAATATGTACCTTTTCCACTTGCCCGTAGATAAAATCACTAAAATTTGGAATGCCATCGGGATAATAAATTGTAACATCAACAATTTTAGTTAAATGCTCACCCATGGCATCCAAGACAAAAGAAATTCCGCCTGATTTAGGTTTCAACATATGTTGGAAAGGAGAACCTTGCTTATCATGCTTTTTTTGAGTAAAACGCGTACCTTCAATAAAGTTCATCACACTGACGGGTTTATGTTTAAACTTAGCACACGCTTTTCGAGTCGTTTCTAAGTCTTTACCACGCAGATGAGGATTTTTCTTCAAAAATGCTTGGCTATATCGTTTCATGAAAGGAAAGTCGAGAGCCCACCAAGCCAAACCTAACAGTGGCACATAAATCAGCTCTTTTTTTAAAAAGAATTTTAGAAAAGGAATATTTCCGTGTAACGCCCGTTGTAAAACAACGATATCAACCCAGCTCTGATGATTTGCTAGCACCAAATACCAATCATCCACATTAAGAGCTTCTAAACCTGTCACCACAATACGCGTCTTAGTAAATATATTTTGAATGAGGCTATTGGTTGCAACCCAGTTACTGGCCATCAAATCAAGTAGATAACTGAAGATTTTCTTAGAGAAATCTAATGGAATTAACGCTTTAAATAGTGAAAAAACTAAAATAGGCAACAGCCAAAATACTGTATTAAGGCTATATAGGAAAAAAGATATAAAACCGATCAATTTGGCAGGTAAAAAATTTAGCATAGCTTGATAATAACTACTAATAATAGATAAGTGACACGGGTAACGTCATTTAATCACGATTCAGCTACAAATTAAATTTTTTTATTACGCGACTATTACGCAACTCATTTTAAAATCGGACTATTCGATAAATAATCATTAAATAAAATTTATGGGTAAAAAGTGATCTCTTTTTTTTTATCACGGCATAATTAAGCTTTTTTAGGGAATTTAAGGGGCTAAAACACATAGTTACATGCAAATACTTTGTAAAACCATTAAAAGCAGTCTTTTTTGCATTTTACAATAGTGAATAATTAACGTTAATAATTGAGTTTTTAATCAGTTTCAAGCATACTCAAAGAAGCATAATAATAGGAGATAAGATGAACTTTAATAGAGCTGTAATCAAAGTCGGTAGTGCTTTAGTAGCACCCAGTCGCGATGGTTGTAGTGGCCAATATACCTTAGCAATTGCACAATTCATTACCAAATGCCAACAGCAGGGTAGAGAAATCATTTTAGTTTCATCCGGTGGTGTCGCAGCTGGCCGTACTATCATCCAACATGGCTCGCCAAAACTCTCACTCTCCACGAAAAAAGCCATGGCAAGCGTTGGTCAAATGCAAATGATGGCTAATTGGCAGCGTTTCTTTGATATTCCTTGTAGTCAGATACTTATCACCCAAAATGATTTGGCCGATAGAGAACGCTTTATAAGCATTCAAGAAACAATAAAAATTCAACTAGCCAATGGCGTACTACCCATTGTTAACGAGAATGACACGGTTACCACTAAAGCACTCGCCATCGGTGATAACGATAACATTGCTGCATTAGTTGCCCAAGCATGTGAAGCGGACAGTTTATTCATATTAAGTGATATCGATGGTGTCTTTACTAAAGACCCAAATATCAATGATGATGCAGTATTAATTCCTAATATCGATAAGATTACTGATGAAATTTATGCCATGGCAGGCACAAGTCGCAATCCTCTAGCTAGCGGAGGCATGAAAACCAAAATACAAGCCGCTGAAAAGGCTGTTGAACATGGCATAAACACCTATATTCTTAACGGCACCAAAAGTGAAGTATTTAGCTCGCTTTTAGCTGAAATTAATCCAGGCACCCGTTTTGCCGCAGATAAAGATATTATTACCGCCAAAAAGCATTGGTTAAAGCATACCTTAAAAAGCCGAGGTAAAATCAAACTTGACCCAGGCGCTGTCAATGCTGTTGTAAATAAGGGTGCATCATTATTACCTTCAGGTATTAAATCAGTGACTAATAGATTTAAGGCCGGTGATGCCATCGACCTAGTGGACGCAAAAAACAATGTGGTGATTGCCAAAGGAATTACTTTATATAGTCACTATGACTTGAAAAGAATTATGGGCAAACACAGTAATGATATTACCGCTATTTTAGGCCATGATCAGGGTGATGTTGTAGTACATCGCGATGATATGGTTATATTATAATTAAGCTATAGCAAGCAGATTAAAACAACTTAAACAATTTTTCGACAAGAGTAGCAAAATGACTGATTTTAATATCGCCACAATGGCACGAAAGGCTAAAAATGCCAGCAGAGTGGCCGCACAACTTAACAGTAGTGAAAAAAATGCGCTACTAAATGACATTGCTACCGCGATTGAAAAGAATAGTGATGCCATCATTCAAGAAAACAGCAAAGATATTACCGCTGGTCGAGAAAAAGGTTTGTCCCAAGCCATGTTAGATCGATTAGTATTAACGGATAAAGGCATTAAAGATATGAGTTCTGCCATCCGTGAAATTGTTGCTTTAACCGATCCTGTTGGCGATGTTGATAAATTATCATTACGTCCAAATGGTATTCAGGTTGGCAAAATGCGCATCCCTCTTGGTGTTATAGCCATGATTTATGAAGCACGTCCCAACGTGACCGCAGAAGCTGCTGCTTTATGTATTAAATCGGGTAATGCAGTCATTTTACGTGGTGGCTCAGAGGCGATTCATTCCAATTTAGCTATCGCTGATTGTTTGCACCAAGTATTAACAGCTCATAATGTTGATGAACATGTTGTTAGTGTTATACCTGATACAAGTCGTAGTGTTATTGAACAATTATTGCAGCAAAGCGATACCATCGATCTAGTCATTCCACGTGGCGGTGAAGGCCTAATCCGTTATGTCAGTGAAAATAGTCGTATTCCAGTTATCCAGCACTACAAAGGCGTTTGTCATTTATACATTGATAAACATGCGGATCTAGATAAAGCTATCAATATTTTAGTTAATGGTAAAACCCAAAAACCTAGTGCTTGCAACGCCTTTGAAACGGTTCTGGTACACGCAGATATAAGTGCAGAGTTCTTACCATTAGCGGCCAAAGCACTAAATGACGCAGCGCAGGTTAAAGTCCATGCCTGTAAAGATAGTATTGGCTATTTCACTAATGCTGAATTGGCAACAGAAGAAGATTACCAAGCAGAGTATTTAGCACAAGAAATTGCAGTGAAAGTTGTAAGCAGCTTTGATACGGCCATTAGTCATATTAATGAATTTACTTCTGATCATACCGAAGTCATTATCAGCCAAGACATTTCACGCAGCCAACAATTTATTCGTCAAATAAACTCTTCTGTTGTTATGGTAAATGCCTCTTCACGCTTCTCAGATGGTAACCAATTAGGCTTAGGTTCAGAGATAGGTATCTCTACGAGTAAACTACATGCTTATGGTCCAATGGGTTTAGAAGCGTTAACCACAGAGAAGTTTATCGTTTTTGGTGATGGGCAAATTCGTCAGTAAGCGGTAAAACTTATATCTAGTAGATAATTAACAACAAAACCTAAAGTTCATCAGAGTTTTAGGTTTTTTTATTCTTAAACTATAAACTTAGTGAACACGTCGAGCATTTGGTTTTTGTTTAACAATTCTCAATGCTAAACGATCAGCCCATTGGCCATCATGTTTGGCCTGACAAGCTTGCTCACTATCAAAATGAACACTTTTTTTGATATTTTTAACCACTACACCCACCTTTAATAATTGCTTCTGGATAGTTGCCATCATGGTGTCATCTTGTTGCAGCGCTTTCATTGCCTCAATTTCTTCTTCGGTATTAAATACACAGGTAATCACTAAGCTAGCAGGGAAATTAGTGTAATTAGCTCTATGGGTTAACCAAACAAAACCTGCGACGTCATGCAAAGATGACTCACACGCTATAGTTAATGCTTTGCAGACGTTGTTATCAATTTTTTGATTCGTTTTGCTTAATTTCATTATTACTGTCATAGCAATTCAATTTGTCCCATTTTAACTGTGGCTAAAAGGGAAAACAATAAAACCATTGATGTAAAATTTTTCAACATCTGCCCTTGCCCACTAAAAAAGTAAAATTCGGTGACAAATGCTTGAGGTTTTCTTAGTTACTGAGTATGCTACGCGACCTTTTTCTCACAGGCATTCTCGTAGGTATTAATGATGATAGGTTTTGATTACGGTACATCCAACTGTGGTGTCGCTACTATGCGTGACAACCAACCCCACATTATTCCGTTATTAGGTGATGAATCATACATTGCCTCAAATCTATATGCTCCAAGTCGTGATGTAATTGCCAATTGGCTTTCTCAACAGTTAGCTAGTCCACAACAAGCCAACTATCTTACACAGAGAAAGATGCAGCTACAAAAGGGTCAAGCGGCTCTGCGTGAGCTAAAGTATGACGGTATTTCCAGTGAGTTACTCTTTGGTAAGGCTGCATTGGCTCAATACCTTGAAGACCCCGAAGAAGGCTATTACATCAAGTCACCTAAATCATTTCTGGGTGCGAGTGGTTTAGCAACAGCACAAATTCAATTTTTTGAAGATATTGTTGCCTGTATGATGAGTAATGTAAAAAACCTTACCGAACAGGCACTACAAAAAGAAGTGACGCAAACCGTAATCGGTCGACCTATTAATTTCCAAGGCTTACATGGTGAAGAGAGTAACCGACAGGCAATTAGCGTATTAACTAATGCGGCAAAACGTGTGGGTTTTAAAGACGTTGAATTTCAGTATGAACCCGTTGCAGCAGGTTTTGAATTTGAAGCTTCATTAACAAAAGAAACACGCGTATTGGTGGTTGATATTGGTGGTGGAACGAGTGATTGCTCGATGCTATTGATGAGTCCAAACTTCACTAAAAAGGATAGTCGTAACGATCACCTTCTCGCTCATACGGGTGTTCGTGTAGCAGGTAATGATTTTGATATTCAATTAGCCTTACAAGGCATTATGCCAAGTCTTGGTATGAATAGTTTATTAAAAACGGGTAAACCGATGCCAACGAGTAGTTTCTATCAAGCGTTAGCCATTAATAACATTAATGAGCAAACAGAGTTTTACAGCGCCCAAAACAGACGTGATTTAATTCAGCTATCACGTGATGCCAAAGAAACCTCTATTATTGAGCGTTTAATCACAGTTCACGATCACAAGCTCAGTTATCAACTAGTCAATGCCGCTGAACAAGCAAAAATTGCCCTAACAGAGCAAACGCAACAAACAATCGATTTGAGTGATGTTAAAGATGGACTTTCTGCTGAAGTTACCCGAGATACATTACGTTCAGCTAATAAACGTACTTTAGAAAGCATTGCTAATATAATGCAATCAGCTGTTCAGCAAGCTCAATGTCAACCCGAGGTTATTTTTGTCACTGGTGGTACCGCAAAATCTCCGGTATTGAGTGAGTTTTTACAACAACAAATGCCTAATATTCCAATCGTTGTTGGCGATCATTTTGGTAGTGTAACTGCCGGTTTGGCGCGTTGGGCTGAGAAGATATATCAATAATTTCTCTAACGATTAGTGTGTTATACCAATTTGATTAAATTTCTTCTCAACTCAGAGCTATGCTCAATGTTCAATAACAAGGCGGATTTGTTCCGGTTTAGTCATTCTAAATCAAATGAACTCAACGACGTTAGTGGTCATGGAGCAAGCTCCCAAGGGCGAGTTTAAAAGGCTTACACACAGCGTTATTAATTTTGAGAAGGGAATAACCATTCTCTGCAATCAATGCCTTGTCTCTAAGCCTTTTAATTCTCGCTGAGTGGGAAAGAACTTAATCAATTTGGTATTAATTAAACACCTAAACGTAGAGTAAATTGACGTACAAAAAAACGACGCTGGTGCGTCGTTTTAGTTAGTGGCTGTAAATATTTCAGCCTTACAGTTCATTCAAGTTATAACGCTTTAACTAACATAATGTTGCCGGTTATTGCGACAATTTCACACTGACTATCTGCACTGATGGCTTGTCCATTCGCTTCCTCTGCCAAACGTGCTTGCCAATCGATACCTGAATAACGGATGGTACCGCTACTTACATTAATTTCACTATTTGCTAAAACGGTTAACCCAACCATATCACTAGAGTTGTCCGTTTTACCTTTTGAATTTTGTAATGACTTTAAAGGTTTCCATAAAATAGCGGCAATAACCGCTGTTAAAATGCCAACAGTGAATATTTCACTTTGCCAACCCTCGACAAAACCTATGGTTACTAAAATACCAGTAGTCAAACTTGCAATAGCAAAAAATAATAACGGACCACTTAACCCCATAATACTTAGCTCTATAACAAAACTAATTCCCGCAATTAGGTACCATAAATGATCTGGGTTTTCTAAAAAATATTCCATAAAACCTCTTGAATAAAAAAAGTGTAGACCCGTACATTAAGCTATAGGTCTACATTAAAGGTTAGTTAGACAACTTCAAACTACTTGAAACAGCAATGGCTTGTGCAACCGTATTTGCAATATTGTCACCCGTTTTACCATCGGTTAGTACCACAGTACTTTCCTTAGCTATCGCTTGATGAGCTGAAATTGAATCTTGTGCTAGTGTTAGCATGACCGCCGATTGACCTTGTTCAGTATTTGCCGCATTACCCACTACTTCTAACGCACTAGCATCTGCCTCTGCAACTAAACGAATTGCTTCTGCCTTACCTGTTGCGGTAAGAATCTGAGACTCTTTTGACGCTTCTGCCGCAAGAACTTGCTCTGCTTTCGCCGCTTCAGCATCAAGTACTCGAGCACGCTTTTGGCCTTCAGCCTCAGTAATTGCCGCAGTTTTCACACCTTCCGCAGTTAAAATAACCGAACGTTTTTCACGCTCTGCCGTCATTTGTTTTTCCATGTCTTCACGAATAGTTTGTGGCGGTGAGATATCTTTTATTTCATAACGCGTCACCATCACACCCCAAGGCGCTGTTGCTTCGGTCATTGAACTTAATATTTGAGCATTAATCGTATCGCGGTTTTGGAAACACTCATCAAGCTCCATTGAGCCAATAGCATTACGCATACTTGTCATAGCAAGTTGAGTTACTGACAATTTGTAATCAGTAATATTATTGGTTGCTGCCGATGCATCAGTGACTTTCATAAACAAGATACCATCAATTTCAAGCGTTATATTGTCTTTGGTAATGGCAGCCTGCGAAGTTATTTCCAATGATTGTTCTTTTAAATTTCTATCTGCAGCAACAGATTGCACGTAAGGGATAATAAAATTAAGTCCCGCAGAGAGTGTTTTACTGTATTTTCCTAAGGTATAAATAACATAACCACGGTTTTGTGGTACAAAATAAATGCCTTTTTTCAGCGTATATAAAATAACAATAGTTAGCCATAAAACGGGGCTAGTGAGAATACCTTCAACAATGTTTTCCATAAATACCTTTCCTTATAATTGGCTATGAAGTAACAATTCAATTGAGAATTATTTTTAACAACACGTTAATAGACTGTTATAAGCAAAGCAAGCTATTTCACCAAGGCCTTTGGTTACAATACGTTAACAGCGAGCTAGTTAAAAACACTGACCGTGGTAAAAATGTATCAGTCAACAAAGGAGATAACGAAAGAAAATGTAAAAAGCACCAACAGAAAGTGGTGCTCATATACCTATTCCACCTGAAGATGCATGATTCAGCTGGAATTAGAAACACCTTTAGGCAAGGCATTGATTGAAAAGAATAGTTATTGCTACCAATAGTCTCCTATTAATACCTAGGACTTGCTATCCACTTCATTTTTTAGCTTATATAAGTACAACAATAATCAATTAAGGTTTTCGCGCGTACTTCAAACGAACTATTTGCAGGGACACCAAAAGATTGCCCGCCGCTAATGTTTTGCCATTCAGTAGCTCCCGCCAGTAAAATGTCACATTCACCTGCAGTAATTTCCATTAACTCTTCTTCATTAGTACCAAACTTATATTCACCTGGCATCATGATACCTAAGGTTTTAAAACTTCCATCGTTGAACGAAACCTTGCGGCTGGTAACTTTTCCATCAAAATAAACGCTCGCGGCTTTAGTTACGGTAACTTCTTTAAACTCTGACATGGGTAGCTCCTTGTTAAGCTTTTATATATGTTTTTATATTAATAAGTAAACCTTTAGGCAAAAAAAACGGCATAGGAATAAATTCAAATGCCGTTTATATTCACTCAATGGTGAGTATTATTTTGCACTAGCAATTTTTTTCATGTCGGTCATGTAACCACGAAGTTCTTTACCAATTACTTCAACACCATGGTTACGGATTTCTTCGTTAACTTCGATTAAACGTGCGTTATCAACATTATTTGAAGATTCTTTTAAGCCTTCGCCTAATTGCTCTAATGTTAAGTTAGACGCGTATTCTTCAAGCAACGGTACTGCAGCATGAGTAAATAAGTAATTACCGTACTCAGCAGTATCAGAAATAACAACATTCATTTCGTATAATTTGTTACGCGCGATACAGTTAGCAATCAATGGAGTCTCATGAAGTGACTCATAGTATGCAGATGCATTGATGATACCTGAATCAACCATGGCATCAAAAGCAAGTTCAACACCGGCTTTAATCATAGCAACAACAAAGATACCTTTATCGTAGTATTCT
>OJBB01000207.1_pt1 | contig 22708 bp, 20 predicted proteins | sample 1590401 | NCBI WGS metagenome assembly OJBB01 (sample SAMN05416789, study PRJEB24817) | seawater metagenome | isolation source: Sea water | place: Canada:Atlantic | collected 2013-07 | reverse complement strand
ATTTTTCAATATTTTAGCAGCAATTGCACTCTCCTCTTACTATTTATTTAGTGAAGCTGCACCAACGACACTCTTTGGTCAGGCTTACTTAGTAACAACTTGGGTGAGTCATATTGCGTTTCTAACCTTTATGAGTTTTGTTTTAGTGTTATTTCCATTAACGCTAATTCTGCCACATACAAAGTTTATTAGAACAAGTGGCTCTATCATTTTTACCATTGGTTTATTATTGCTGGTATTAGATGGCTTTATATATAGTCGTTTGGGCTATCATTTAAACGCCTCTTCTAGCGCACAAATCATCAGTTTGATACAAGAATTAGCGAAAGAAAACAACTTGTTGTATAGCTTTATTGGTGCGCTAGCTATTGTTATTTTAGGCTTTGAATTTATCGTAAGCAATTACGCCTGGAAACATTTAAAACAGTTACAAAAAACAATTTTTGCCCGTTTTGTAATTTTTGGTTTAGTTTTATCATTCTTTTTTAGCCATGTAAGCCATATTTGGGCTGATGCTAACCTTGATTATGATATTTTGCGTCAAGACACGGTTCTTCCTTTGTCTTATCCTGCTACGGCTAAAACACTGTTAACCAAATATGGTTTATTTAACATTGAAGATTATATAGAGCGTAAAAATAGCCCACTATCATTTAGTCACGCTATCCCGAATTACCCTACTATTGATCCTGGCCTTTGCTTAAATGAAAATGCTGCTAAAGCTCCGACGAATTCGACCTTTCTGATCCTAACCGAGCAACAAGTTTCTATTCCTCAGCTTAATCAATTTATTCACCGAGCAAGTGCTACTACTTTGCACTTAACCAATAACATTGATACTGGCCTGAATGATGATGCTTGGTTTAACCTGTTGTATTCTTTACCGAGTATTTATCAAGACGATATATTAAAGCAAGGTGTTAAACCGCTTTTATTCCAACGTATCGAACAACAAGCGCTAACAACGAGCTTAACGGTAATTTCTGATGAGTTTTCAGCATCTGTCTTACAAAAGGCAGTAGTAGAAGGAACATTACCTGAAAATGATGTTGTTACTGAACCTCGCTGGTTTGAAGCATTATTTAGTAATAAAACGGAATTAGAAAATGTCTCTAGTTTACTTTTTGCTGATAAGTTAAATAATAAAGCTCCTGGTTTGCACATTATTTACTTTAAAAATAGCCTTGCTGTTGATGCTAATAAAGCGGTCAAAAATAATAACCAATATCAATTTGAGTTGTTTATTGATGCTTTACTCTTAGCTCAAAAACAAAAAGTTGAAAAGGATATTATTTGGATTAGCTCTATCGGCAATCAGAATAGTGAAACACGTTTAAGTACTAAACCGGCATTATTTATATACCCACAAGCTGGTAAGGCAAGCCATAAAGATATTAGTTTTAACACCAGTAATATGGACTTACAGCCAACCCTGATGAACCAATGGTTAGCATGTAAGGTTACTGGAAATAATAATGGTAGTGATTTGTCTACATTAAACAAAGATAGAGTCATTGCGAATACAACGGATAAAGGCATTATTATTTTTGACAAAGATAAATCTGTTTTTGTCGATCAAAATGGTAATTTTCAAAGTTATTCAAGTCAGTTCTCTTCGCCAATAACTGTGAATGAAGACTTTCCATTAATGATTGATGGTGTGCACTTCATTAAGTTGTTTACCCAACAAGATAAGCTGTAACCGACTGAAGGTAAGCCATATAGAGTAATAGTTAGCCGTTTAGATCATCTAGGTTAACTATTCTCTTAATTGTCATTGCATTACGTCGATAAATCATTAATATACAAGCGGTAAACTTGTTAATCCCTAGAGTTTACATTGTCGGGGTATAGCGCAGCTTGGTAGCGCGCGCGCCTGGGGGGCGTGAGGTCGACAGTTCGAATCTGTCTACTCCGACCATATTAGTATCGTTAAGGCCCTGTTATTGCAGGGCTTTTTCGTTTCTGCAGTTTAGTAAAAAGTGTAAGAAATAATAAAAGTAGACTGCCTCTAACAGATGTCTAACAGTCAGCAATTTATTTTCAATTATTTTTTACTGAGCGGTTTATGCACAGGTTACTCATTTTCCCGTTTGAGTGAGTGGATAACTTGATTAATACACCTCTATTCATTTCACTTTTAAATTGATACAAACTTAATTTCACATATCAATTTCATGGAGTTCTTTATGAAAAAATTAATCATCAGCTTAGGTTTTTTTGTTAGCGCTAATTGTTTTGGTGGCATAAATGACTCTGTTGAACTGGTCGCAAACGCTCAAATTATAGAAATAGAAAGTACTAGGGGCGGCAATGCTAGAAAATTTTATTTAACGCTTAAAGGTGGTACTGGTAAATGCGCTAATCAAAAGGTCACTGTCAACATAGAAACTAGTGGCTCTGTCAGTTTATTTACTAGAAATTACTCAACCGCTTTAACTGCATTTTCTTTACAGCTAAAAACGGTTTCAATGGGTGGGTATAAAAGTGAGCATGGTTGTGATCAAATAACTTATATTAAACTAACGAATCCAAGTGATTAACCTGAGTATCATACTTCTGTTAGGTTAAAAGAACCGGCAAACACTCTTCATGTCGGCGTTGAATTTGTGATACATCTTTAGCTATTACTTGGTTACCCGTTAAAATAGCTGCCATCATTGCAGTCATACTAAGTAAACCATTCGATGATTTAATAATATCTTTGATTAACTGTTCAGGATACCCTGCGCCGTGGCGTTGCAGTACGTGAATGCCGCCATGAACGTATGAGTTCAATGCGCGCCATTGAACATCCCTAAACTCAGTAAACATCATTACGGCTTGCTCAGGCGCTTTACCTGCCATTGCTTTAATCATATCTTCATTATTTGGCTTTTGCTCAGCCGTATTTGAAAGCGTCTTTGCATTGGCCATAGTGTTATCTATTTTTTTATCACTGGCCGCATAAAATAACCATGTTGCTCGCGTTATCGCTTCAAATTGAGAACGGCATAGACAAATAGCCGATGTATAGTTGCCGTTCATTGCAAGTTGCCTAACACTGGAACTATGTTCAAGTGCCACAGAACACATGATCCAGCTAGCGACAATGCGATTACTGTCATCTACAGGACCATAGTCAAAGATACGGCTAAACTCGCTGTTTAGCGCTTCTGATTTTTCTAATAGTTCATCCATGAAGTGTACCCTTATTGCATATTCTTTAACTGTTGGTTTACTTTAGGCAAGTGTAACTTAAAGGCAGATTCAAATTTTATTGTGTAAGTAACAAACCACTCAATAAGCTCTGGCCAGTTATCAACGTCATAAGCATCACATTCTTTTACAAACACAATTTTAGACTGCTTAACATTTTCTTGTCTTAACCATGTTAGAGGCTGACCAAATGCATTATTGATAGCATCTTCATTTGCTTTTAATTGATCGAAAAATTGTTTATTGCGCTCGGCACTACTAAGTTGAAATACAAGTTCAAGTCTTATTTCTTTTTTGTTAAATATTAAAAAGTAACCACAGCCTGACACTCCCGCCGTAGTAGAGATCCAGTTATCTTTGCTAGGGCTTATGTTGTTGAAAATGTTACAGTCACTACTACGTAAAACGTCTAACAATCGCGCCCAAAACTCAGGTCGTATTTTATGACGACTACTTATCTCTGTTTTAGTTTGAGTTTCTTCAGCTTCTTTGGCGTTAATACCGATCATAAACTCTTTGGCTTCGGGTGTTGGTATTATTTGCTCGACATTTAAAAACAAGTCATCGCTCATTGCATACGGTGTAACTTTAAAACATTGTAATTGAATATTATGACTAAGCAGCCACAAAGCCGTACTGGTGACTTCTTTGCGGTAATTCGCCGCAACAAACACGAGCCGTTGGGCATTGCCACTATTAAGCACTAATTCCTCAAGATCTGAAATGTTAAAAAACTCACATAAGTTAGCTTTGGCATCCATACCAGCGCAGTAACGAGCTAAATATTGCTGATAAATGTCCACTATTTGTTGCTTAGTTAAACTTGAGCTATAAGAGGCATACTTTAACGCTTGCCAAAGTACGTCACGGCCACTGTCATCGAGTTTATTTTCAATTACGACTAAGTTACCGTATTTGTCTAACGCAAGTAAATCAAGACGCTCACGGGTATCGTCAAAGCCATCAAACTCTTTTTGAATGATCAATAACTCTTCACCTAACGCATTAGGCTCGTTTGCTAACCATTCTTGTAAGTGCTCTCTTTCTTTAAAGCCTAACTCAGTAAAACTTTTACTTTGAATACGTGAAATACGGTTACTGCTTGAATCAATCTTAAACATTAAAATCCCTTTTACTTAACGGCTTGTTTAGTTGCCAATGAATCGCCCTACACCATCTACTATGCACTAGCGTGTGTTGGTGACGATGTTGCTGTAGATAGTGCATTAATTTAAGGCATTAGTAACCACTGCATCAGCGAGGTGAAGTTGGGTGGTTTGGGCATCGCTTAGGCGGACTTTAAGTTGCTCACACAAGGCCATCAGTTCATCGACTTTAGCGACAATACGATGTTGTTCGGCTAGTGGTGGTATTGGTACTATCATTTCCCCAACATCACCTAGACGGAAACTATTTTTTATTCCTCTTTGCGGTGCATCAAATTGATGTTTCGCTAATGGTGACCTCATTAATTCAGGAAAATAGCGGTTTTGACAATCGGCCATAAACCTCAATAAACAGGTGTGTTGATTAATATATGCTTCACCAAAATCGTTAGGTATTAATCCTAAATTACCAACATCACCAGTTATTGAGAGTAGGAGATCATTCTCTTCTAACTTAGTTCTTGAGCCTTCACCACCTATTGGAGGGTTAACATGCCGTAATGTATCTAGGCGTAACCTATAGTCACTGCGAGATAGGTTACCCATAGTAACGAAAATAGCCCCCTCTTCTGAATAGTACTTCGCCCAATCTCGTGATCCTGATGTGATAATTTTGGCAACATCCCAAACTCGACTCCACTCCCAGCCCTTTGGCAGTTCAAATGGTTTTTCTTCGTCTGTGATTACGGGTAGTGGCTTTTGTTTTTTGATCTTCTTATCGGCAATAAGTTGGGCTTTTTCTTCGGCGATTTTTTCAAGTAATACGCTTGCGGGTTCATCAGTTGGGTTTTGTGGTACAAGTTTGCCCATGACCGAGAGCTGTAAGATGGTTTGTTTTAGTTTCTCTATGCTGTCTTCGGTGGTAAACAGTACGTCAAAGTGTTCGGCGATACGTTGCCAGCTTGTTTGAAAGTCTTCTGTACTATCACAGTTTGTAAGCGCCGCTAGCAGTACTTCAACCAAGGTTTGGTGTGAAGTTAGGCTTTGTTCTGTTTGTTGCTCTAACTGATCACACAAGGCCATCAGTTCATCGACTTTAGCGACGATGCGGTGTTGCTCGGCTAATGGGGGCAATAGAAAAATTAACGGTTCAATGTCTTTATTATTAATTTGAGGTACGCTGGTGCCGGTGTTTAAACTTGCTAAGTCAAAACTATCTAACCAAACCATCAAGAATGTAAGTGAAACAGCCTTGTATGGCGTTGCTGACATAACGTTTGGGTCAGCGAATATGTCTTTATAAACAAACCTTTTTTTGTTTGTCGCAATCGCCCCTCCCCTTTTAGGGAAAATGATACTTCCGGCTGGAATCAATAAAGCTAATTCTCTTTCTGATGGTGTAATGTGATGATTAGATTCGTTTATTTCAAAGGTGTTTTTAGGTAAATTCATATCACCAACTTTGCAATAAAGGTATGAGCCATTTTCATCTAATGGTTTTTCTTTAAAAGTATTACCACTTTTTAATACATTACAGTTGCCAAACCTAGTAATTTCCCAACCATTAGGAAGTTCAATTGCTTTTTCTGCTTCAGAAAGTGTTGGTAAAGGCTTTTGCTTTTTGATTTTTTTATCAATAATCAGTTGTGCTTTTTCTTCAGCGATTCTTTCAAGCAAAACACCCGCGGGCTCATCATTTACATCTTGTGGTACTAACTTACCACTCACGGCAAGTTCCAAGATTAACTCACGCAGTTTGTTAACGCCTGTTAGTTCTATCTTTTTACTTGTACCACGGCCTTGTGAATTACGATTTTTAATGGCGCTAGTCCAAACATCAATATGGTCGGTAATTAGCTTATTAACATCAGTCATTATTACTTACCATCACTAGCAAGTGCCGCTGACAAAATACCTTTAAGCTGATCACGCAAAGCTTGAATGTCATCTTGCTGTTTAGCGTAATCCGTTAATAGCTCTTGCGGATCATGACTGATCACTTCACCGACATGTGGGTTTTTAATATCAAGGTTGAAGTTGCGAGCAATAATGTCATCAATACTCACTTGCCATGCTTGTTCGGTTTCGACACGTGAGGCAAAGCCATCGGCCTCGTTGCCCCACCAGTCAATCTCAGCTTGAAACTCTTCAAATTTCATTGGCTTAGTTTTGTTGTAGTTTTTAACGCCTGCTGGGTACGGGTGCTCGTAGTACCACACTTTCTCGGTTGGCTTCCCTTTGGTGAAGAACAAGATATTGGTTTTAATGCCAGTGTAGGGGTTAAACACGCCGTTAGGTAAACGAACAATGGTATGCAGGTTACATTCTTCAGTTAGTAGCTTTTTAATTTTGGTTTTTACGCCTTCACCAAATAACGTGCCGTCTGGCAGCACTACTGCGGCGCGGCCACTGTCTTTCAATACCTCAACGATAAGCTGCAAAAATAAGTCAGCAGTTTCACGGGTACGGGTTTCCGTAGGAAAGTTCTTTTCAATACCGTCTTCTTCTGTGCCGCCAAATGGTGGGTTAGTAACTATAACGTCTAGCTGTTCATCCCAACTTGAAAGCGGTTTGTTTAAGGTATTGCCGTGTTTAACTTGTACGGGTACTTCAATGCCGTGTAGTAGCATGTTGGTAGTACACAGTAAGTGCGGTAATTGCTTTTTCTCAACGCCGTGAATTTGCTTTTGTAGCGTTTGGTGATCAGCGGCGGTTTTAACATAGTTGTCTTTTACATGGTCAAACGAACAAGCTAAGAAGCCACCAGTACCACAAGCAGGATCCATAATGCTTTCACCCAATTGAGGATCAATACGGTTAACCATAAAGCGAGTAACAGCACGCGGCGTATAAAACTCACCGGCATTACCGGCGCTTTGTAAGTCTTTTAGTATTTGCTCGTATAAATCACCAAACAGGTGACGCTCTTTTGAATCGGTAAAGTCTATTTCGTTAAGCTTGTTGATCACTTGGCGAAGTAGCGTGCCGTTTTTCATGTAATTGAAAGCATCGCTAAAGGCTTCTTTAACGACAAATCCACGCGGATTAAGCTTTATTGGTGCAGTTAAGTTTTTAAGATCGGTAAATAGCTTGTCGTTAACAAATTCAAGTAGTTCATCACCTGTTATGCCCTCGTTATCTTGTGCCCAGTTACGCCATAAGTATTGGCTTGGGATCGGTTCTTGGTAATTTTCAAGTTCAAACTCTAGCGCTTCTTCTTGTGCGTCAAATATTTTAAGGAAAAGTAACCAAGACATTTGCCCTAATCGTTGGGCATCGCCGTCTACACCGGCATCTTTACGCATAATATCTTGAATGGACTTTATTACTGAACTAACTGACATATAGGGCTCTTTGTTTTAATTTTTTATACTTTTATAAACGTTAATAGAATATAAGAAAATGCACCTTATCGGGGTTTTAACCACCAAGGTGCATTGTAATGTGTGTTGAGCGAAACGTTGCTTAGCTGGCTTTATCGATTGGTATTTTTTGATAAAGCTCGGTTTCTAACTCGGTAATGGCTTGATCATACCCTTTTCGGTTACCAAAGGCTTGCTTTGCTATCTCCATTGGCTTGCCCATTTGATCAAACGGTTGAACTTTAAGCACATGAATGCTTTCAATTTCTTTTACGCCAGCATCAGCGTATTTATCAAGCAGTGCTTTTAGTACTATTTGTGCTTGTTCTGAGTATTTAGTGAAGTAGTTACGCTTTTTAACGTTGTTAGCACGCTCTTGTCGCGTTAATGGTGGCTGGTCAAAAGCGATATGACATATAAGGTCAAACGGGTCGAGTTCTTTGCTTATATCGTCTTCTAGTGCTTGCCAAATAACACCTTCGTTGGCTAACTCTTCAATAATGGTTTGTTTGCGCTCAGCTGCGTTCCACTTGCGGGTAAAGTCATCAAGCGAGGTAAATTGCTTTTGTATTGTTTTACGGGTGTAATCTTTAAACGATTCGGTAACTAGCTTACCGTCGCTATCGTAATACTGCACACGCTCAGCTATTTTTTTAACGGTTACGCCTGATACTTGGAATTTGATAAAACGTTTTTCTTCTTCGTCTTCACCCCAGTCACTATCTATTTCAACATCGCCAGCGTTGTTGTTATCGCCAGCATCATAACCACCTTCAGGTTCGTTAAGTGTATCGTCACCTTGTTGATCGTCAGTCATGCCCGTTAACTCATCAATAAAGCTGTTGTCATCATCTTCAATAATATCATTAGGGTTAGTTACCATGACTTTTTCAGGTATGCCGTCAAAGCGCTCATCAGCAAATAGCTCAGTGGCTTTTTTAAAGTCGAGAATGGTAAACCATAACTTACCGTATCTGTCGTCGATACGTGTACCACGGCCAATGATTTGCTTGAACTTAGTCATGGATTGAATGTTTTGATCAAGCACTACTAGTTTACAGGTTTTAGCATCAACACCTGTGGTCATTAACTCTGAGGTTGTGGCAATGACTGGATAGGCTTTTTTCGGATTGATGAAGTTGTCTAACTGGGCTTTGCCTATTTCATCATCACCTGTGATTTTCATCACGTATTTATCATTTTTGGCAACTTGCTCAGGGTTAAGGTTAACTAAAGCACGGCGCATACGATCTGCGTGGTCAATATCGTTACAAAAGATGATAGTTTTGGCCATTGGATCAGTGCGTTGCAAGTAGCTGGTAATAGTTTGTGCTACAAGTTCAGTACGGTTTTTAATAACTATGGTGCGATCAAAGTCTTTAATGTTGTAGATACGGTCGTCAATCAGTTCGCCGTTATCATCTGTTTGATCTTTTTCTGGTCGCCAGCCTTGCGCGTCTATATCAAGATCTACCCTTACTACCTTGTACGGTGCTAAGAAGCCGTCTTCAATGCCTTCTTTTAAAGAGTAGGTATAAGTTGGCTCGCCAAAGTAATCTATGTTTGATACTTCATCAGTTTCTTTTGGTGTTGCCGTTAAGCCGACTTGTGTTGCTGAGTTAAAGTATTCGAGTATTTCACGCCATGCGCTGTCATCTGCGGCACTACCACGGTGACACTCATCAATAATAATTAGATCGAAGAAGTCTTTATCAACTTGTTTAAAGGCTTTCTGGTGTTCTTCAGGTCCAGTAAGTGCTTGGTATAACGCTAAGTGAATTTCATAAGCAGGATCAACCTTGCGGCCAGTCACTTTGGTCATAGCTTGGCCGAAGGGCTGAAAATCGTTTATGCGCGTTTGATCAACAAGTATGTTTCTGTCTGCCAAGAACAAAATGCGCTTCTTCTGACGAGACTTCCATAAGCGCCAAATGATTTGAAAAGCGGTATAAGTTTTACCTGTACCCGTTGCCATAACGAGCAACATACGGTTTTTACCCTGTGATACAGCTTCAATAGTTTTATTTATGGCCTGTAGCTGATAATAACGTGGCGCTTTGCCACTGCCATCATCATGATAGTCTTGGGTGATTAACGGCAGCTGAGCGTCTTTAAAGCCGCGATAAACGCAGTATTTTTGCCAAAGCTGTGCTGGCGTAGGAAAGTCTGAAAGCTCTATGCGCGTTTCAAGCTGCGTAGGGTTAGTTTTATCATGAAAGATAAAGCCATCGCCGTTTGAAGCAAAGATAAATGGCACTTCGAGCAAACGGGCGTAATCAAGCCCTTGCTGCATGCCCTTGCCTATTTCATGTTTGTTTGCTTTGGCTTCAATAACCGCCAGTGGCATATTAGGTTTATGGTAAAGCACAATATCAGCGGATTTAACCGTTTTACGCACGCCAAGTTGACCACGGACAATAACCTTACCATCACGCAATTTAACTTCTTGCCGTATTTGAGTCATAACATTCCAGCCGGCATCTAGTACCGATGGCATGATAAATTTAGTGATGATGTCGGTTTCGCTGAGCTTCTTTTTGTCCATGATGTGGCCTTAATCTAACTGCTTATCCATTGTGCAGCATGTAAGGTGCGTGTTTTGTTACTTTTTGTCAATATGATTTGATGAAAATACGATGTATATCAACAGATTGATGGATAATAAAAATATCATTACTGAAATGACTCAATCGCTTGCGGTTAAACAGCATGGATAATTTTTAAGTTATCACCTATCACTCATTAGTGATGGTCATGATTTTTTTAAATTTTTTAAAAATATTATTATTTTTTGGTGATTTTTTCCGTAGTTGACCTATGTATATAAATGCCCCCGCCAATCCTGACAGCATGGTCCTTGGGGGGGCTATTTGCCGATTTTATACCTATTAATGATGACCAGATAACATAACCGTCTTAATTTAGAGTTGGCAGATCATCAAAGTTAATATGGTTCTTAGGTAACAGACCTTTTAGGGTACGACTAGCCGCATTACGAGCCGTTATATCGCGTATGATGTCGTCAACGCTTGCCTGAGGCTTAGTATCGGTATAAAGACCTGATAGTTTACCCAATTGCGACCAAGCGTTGACACGCGATGTTGGTGTACTATTCTCACCTGTTCCCATCGCCTCTTTAAGTAAACCAGTCAGTATTACTTCCCTACTAACATAGGAGTCTGAGGATAACTGTTCTAGTTGCTTTTTAATGGCGCTACGGATGTCAGGTTTAGTCAATAACTCACAACTAATAGAACGAGCCGTTTTTTCTGAATAACCGGCTTCAATAGCCGCTTGTGTCCCATTGAAAGCAATCAAATAACATTCTACAAAACGTTGTTGTTTAGTGGTTAGTTCTTGCATGTTTTACCTCTATTATTGAGTCATTCCAAAGTTAAAATCATAGCCTGTAAGCTTATTATATTTACGCGCGTTTTCTGACAACAAAACATCGTTGTCAACACGACAATAAGATGTGTTTATTGATAGTAGAAACGACAATGTGAATCTATACGTTATTGTCTTAGTTATTTAGCGTAGAACTATCATCCTCCTTTATGTTTCACAATAAAATGTCAAAAGCCCTATATAACAAAATCACCATTTTTCTATTTTTTTATATTAATAATAAATATTAAAACATAACTTTTGACATAGACGACCTATGTATACGTATGGTACTTTTGTCGTATTGAGACAAAGCGCGAAGCAAGCGCAGTCTCACACGAACAATGAAACGGAGTTTCATCAAAAGTAACCCCCTCTACAAGTGTACCGATTTACTAAACCTTTCTGTCCCGCTACCCTACAGCCCTTATTCCATATAGCTTCCACTACTTGTTTGAAGTAATTACTCTAATAATAATTACCAATTTAAAGCGGGACAACGGGACAAAACAACCAATAACCATATACAGCAACGCTTACAGCTTAATTACAGGCATAAAAAAGGGCAGAAAAAACAGCTTATTTTGCCGTTTGTCCCGCCCTACTTTGTATTTTGACCTAACCGTGACGGCTTTTGTTGTGCCGTTTGTCCTGTTATTAGCTGCAAAACTTTTTCTTTTGCCAGCCTTTAATATTATCTTGGCTAACCACATCAGGGTCTAATGTTTCACAATATAAGCGCCTGTAATACCATGCCGTTAACTCAGCGTGTTTACTTCTAGCCTTTGTTATAGTTTTATCATTGCCACAATAAAACGACTTAGTTTTAGCAACTTGATTATCGTTATAACTCATTACCCAATAGTGTTCATGTTGGCCGCGACTTTTCTTATAGTTTTTCACTAAGAACACCCCACGATCTGGCGAACAACCGCGACTAGAATTAGGGAACGTTATTACAAGTTCTTCATTATCTTTAGCGGCAGCAATTAACGCATTTTCCCAGCTACCGTACCTAGATATTGGATAACTACCACCAAGATCTATACCATTACAGATATAACGCATCTGTACGGCCATGTAATTAGGAAAGCTAATGCCGTGGCCGTCCAGTTTAAGCCGTTCAACTAAGTCTATAGACACATCTTTAGCGATATGATCGGGAATCGTTAAACCTTGTGTGCGCTTATAATGTTTCATGAGTCTTCTTATAACCCTTAACTGTCGTGTTTAGTTAAAGGTTTAAATCCATCCGTTACGAAGCGTACAGCCTCACTTTTCATAGCTTCAAACACCTCGGATTCCACCTCTTTACCTTGCTTTAGTATTTTGCCATTGGCATCAACTAAAGCAAGGCTTACACCCTCTGGTAACACTAGCCCCATATTAGTAGAAGTAATCATGCTTTCATTGTTGTTTTTCATTTTACTCGCTCCTGTAGCTTTATTACTTGTGCACATATCGATAAAAGATTAAAAGTAAACTAACGCATGGCATCTAAGATGTTTTTAGCGGTTTTATTGCCTTTAATCACACTGTAATCACACATAGCAGTACCGTAGATGAACTCTCGGATTGAACCAACACAAGCAAACGAACAGGCCTCTCCAGTACTTGGATTAATACCATTAACGGTAATTGCTTGTTCTAGGTGTTTACCTACGCTCCATAAGTTTTTGCGTTTTACTTCAACGTTAGTGCTTTGTAAGTAATGTTTCCTCGTAACAGAACCATCATTATGATTTAGCAGTGCTTTGATATTACTTTCGCTAATATCTAGATCATCAAGTATCGTGGTAAAGGTTCTACGTAAATCATGTGGCCTTATAATTGGAATACCAGCAGTATTAGCTATTTTATCCAAGCTTTTTCTACAATCACACAAGTGTTTGGCATCGGAAAGACCGGCGCCTTGTCTAGCAACAAAGATGAAGGGATTACTTGATGGGTTATCTTGCTTGCGTCTATCTAATAAGTCGCTCATCAGTGGTGTTAGCGGCAGTACATGCGGGTGACCATTCTTAGTAACGAAGATGGTTATGGTGAGTTGTTCGTTATCTATATCAGACCATTTGATTGTACGTGCTTCGTCTAATCGACATCCGGTCATTAACAACCATAATATAAAATCGCCTTGAACAGAGTTAATTTTTTTCTGTTGCATTAGCAATACCCATACATCCATAAACTTAGATAAGTTATGTAGTTCGATGCGTCGAGTTCTAACCTGCATCTTATACCTAAGTTTACGTGCTGTTACAGCACTACATGGGTTGTTGCTAATTACCTTCATAGCGACCATATATTCTAGTATTGCTCTAAGTGACCTAAAAGCTTTATCTATTGATGTCGGCCTGTGCTTATTGGCTAGATACCACTGACAAACATCATCATCGGATATTTTATTAACTGGTTTATAAAAAAAACCTTTACAATACTTCGGTACTTCATATCGATAGCCGGCAATGGTCTTAGGCCGCAACTCTCGATCGTTTACGTACGACTCTAGAGCATCACTTAACGTTAGGCTTTTATTTTTTGTAACAGTCAACTCAATGGAACGAACTTCATTGGCATCAATACCCAGTTGTAAATGTGATAAGAACTCTCTAGCTGCTATTCGAGCCGCTTCAATAGATATTAAGCTGGCATCGCCTAATGTTTTAGTTCTAACTTTATTGGTTTTTCTAACTCTACCTACGGCTAAAAACCTTTTACTCCCACTAGGGTAAACATGTAACGTTAAACCTGTAACAACAGAGTCTATAATGGCGTATCTTTTAGCGCGAGAAACAGCATCAGAGACTACTTTATTAGTTAATTTTACTGCTTTACTGCGTGGTTTATTCGTGGCGATTGAATAGATGTTATTTAGTATTACTGTGGTCATTATTAAAGTTCTATTGTCTAACAAGTGTCTAACACTTTAGCAATGAAATCACATTAAAACACCCTACCACTTGTTACGCGTTACATTTAACCTATTGTTTTAAATGGTTTATTTTATTGAAGGCGCGCCTAGGGGGCGTGAGGTCGACAGTTCGAATCTGTCTACTCCGACCATATTAGTAATTAAAAAAGCCACTTAACGTAATTTTAAATTATGTTAAGTGGCTTTTTTGCGTCTGATTACTAAGTTACGGCAATACTTATAATAGATTTCGCAATAAGTGCCGAAGTACTTTAAATACTTCTAAATTACTGTGTCGTTGGTGTTGTACTACATCTACATTAGCCTGCCAGCCCATTTCTTCGAATTCTAGTGATAGCTTAACTAACTGACCATTATCTAGAGACTCTTTAGCAATATGATCAGGCAACAAACACCATCCACTGCCTTCTAATGCAAGTTCAAGTAGCAGAAAATAATTATCAGCATACCAAACATCGGGACTCACTTTTAATTGAAAGCTACTTGATTGGGTATTGCGAGATCGAATAAGTAATTGTCGATGAAGCCTTAAAATATCGACATTTTTTGATTTTTGAGATGCCAATGGATGAGAATTAGCGACGTATAAGTCAAATTTGATTGCACCAATACATTCAAAGTCTAAATAACTAGGAATAGATAATTCGCTAAATACTATCCCGGTTAGAGCCTGTTCATTTTTTAGCATATCAATTATATCTAAACTTGATGCACTTAAGAATTCTAGCGTGATATTTGGAAACCTGTCCTGTAGTTCGCTAAGGATTCCGGCAATAACTTTGAATGAAATCCCTTCATCTAATGCAATTGTTATCTCTTTTGGCGTGTTATCCGTTAATGCTAAGGCTGAGTTTCTTAAGCGTTGATGTTGATCGATCACTGCTTGTGCATGGGGTAATAATGTTTCACCTGCTTCAGTCAATACAGGGTATCTACCGGCACGGTCAAACAATAAGGCATCACAGTCTATTTCTAAGTTAATGACATGCTGACTTACCACAGATTGAACTTTGTCCAAGCTACGGGCGGCAGCGGAAAATGAACCTTTTTCTACTGTTGTAATAAAAGCTTGAAGTTGTTCAACACTAAACATATCGTATTAACCGATGGTATATAGTTATTAAGTATCTTTATTTTAAATTAAAGTGGCCTCAACGTCACTACATCAAGAAATAAAACATGAATACAATTGAGAGAATTTCCCAGGCCATTCTATTTGAAGTTATTGCATTAATCATAGTAATACCAACAACCGTATTCATTGCCGGTTATGAAACGGATAAAATGGCAATTGCAGGTATTGCTCTGTCTATGTTCGCCATGCTTTGGAATTATATCTACAACATCTTTTTTGATAAGTTAGCGGGATATGATCGTGTAAAGCGTGGGTTGGCAATGCGCATTACTCATGCTATCGCATTTGAATTTGGTATGATTTTAATTACCTTGCCGACATTAGCATGGTATTTAAAAATAACTTGGCTTGAAGCCGCTATGTTAGAGGCCGGTTTTCTAGTTTTCATTCTGCTTTATACTTTTGTATTTAACTGGTTATACGATAGATATCAACCGTATAAAAGATGGGTTAGTAATGAACAATATACGTAGGAAAATACTGATTGCTAAATTAACTGAAGCCATCTTCTTAGCGTAAGTCATCATTTTTGAACCAATTCCTTTTGTCTGCGCCAACGGACAAGTCATAATCCAGGTAATGCGCGCTCGACTGCTATTCGTATTAATGTCTAATCCAAAAGCTGCGACTATTTTCCCTCTATCAACGCAATCTTGTATGCTTTTGATTCTTTTTGTAGAAAATCATCGTAATCCTGACGTTCATTTGTTGCAAAGCACTTCGGGCAGTTCTTATCAAATAATGTAAGACACTCATCTAAATGCGCATCACTATAATTGTTAAATAATAAATTATTGTCTGTCATCATTAGCTAACTTTACTCTTAATTATTCACACTCAATTGTGCTCGATTATGTATATAGATTATACCTGCTAGAAGTCAGATAAGTTACTTTCAAAAATTTTAGTAGTCGATGCTTTATTATTTTATCTGCAAGGGAATTTTGGCCAACCAAAATGCACAAATAACTATTAATAAGTAACCAAGAGCTAACTTTATATGAAGAAGTTTTAATAGAGGTAAGATTGGAGTATACAAAGGGTGCATAAAACAGATCTCACTGGTTACGCGTTACCTTTATATGGGCTGTAGCGCATACATTACGGGGTATATTCATTAATAAATTAATAGAAGATAGCTAAGGGGATAAGAAAATCAAGCACAAATAAATTAAATAATGATTGAAAATGTAGTGCTTTTATTCGGCATTAATCATCATTTACCACTGTTATTTTATTCGAATACGTCTGTAAAAAATAATGGATACGATTAGAACGTCTTTTTGATAACATTACCCTAATTTGCCGTGCTAGTAGAGCATCACTTCGTTTAATCTTAACTAACGGAACAAAGGGTTTATTGTCAATGCTGATAGTGGTCATGTGCTGACATAGCGCTTTTATTCTTGCTTCTTCGATATCCAATGGTTCAATCCCAATAGAAGTTATTTATGCATATGATAACTTTTGCATAACTTATAACTGCTTTAAGTTGTTTTGGAAATGTGTCTTTTTGTATTTACTTGCAGAATTAATCACAATGATAACAGATAGATAACAAACTATTTACACCAGACTTTACCGCCGATGATTTTAAAGGCTGGTGTACCTCTAATTAAACAATCTCGAGCAAACACCTTATTACATTTTGGGCATGTACAAGGCGTTTCGGTAAAGTTTTGACTAATGCGCTCTTTGAAACATTTAAGTAAAGCGCCCTTACCTCCCTTACGGTATTTAAACAGCAAGAAATTACAGCCCTTACAATATATATCAACGGTTTTGCTCGGGCCTTTTTTGTTGGGTTTTGACATTACTCAGTTATTTCTTAGCAATACCTAATGCCGCTAAAGTATTAGCCATATCCTGAGCGGCTGACTTTGGTGTAATATCATCGTCAATTTTTATGATTTTGCCTTCTTTAGAAATATAAAAGGTAACACGACTAGCGACGTTGAACATATTCAGTACTTGATAGGCTTTAGCCGCTGATTTAGTAGGATCACTCAACATAGGGAAGTCAGCACCCGTCTTCTCAGCAAAGTCTCTGTTATCATCAATTGGGTCAACACTTGCCATCACATAACTTACATTGAATTCTCGAATAAGATGCCCTTGCTCGGTCAACGATTTACATTCTATAGTGCATCCACGAGTGTTTGCCATTGGATACCAAGCTAATACCACTGCTTGTTTACCTTTATAATCACTCAATTGGTAATAATCACCTGTGGTTGCTTGTAACTTAAAATTTGGTGCTGTATCACCTACTTTTAAATCGGTTGCTGAAGCAGAAAAACCCACGAGACTCGCTAAGCTACAAAGGACTAGGATAGATTGTTTAATATTAATTTTCATGTGGTTTCTCATTATTTAAAAGGCGCTAATTGAATTAGCTACAGTGTATGGTGTTAGTTCATTGATTAAAAGTTATTAAGTGACATTCTTAAAATGGTCTCGATAATAAAAGCCTTGAACAAAATCACACTTAAGCTGTTGAGCTAGTTGTATGTCTTCATACGTTTCGACCCCTTCTAAGATCACTTTTTTATCGGTACTGTGCGCATAATCGATGATTGATTTAACAAGCAACATGAAATTGCGATTGTTTCTGTTTTTAACAACAAATTTATCTAACTTTATGTAGTTAACAAGTTGGATTACTGATGTAGAAATCATAGATTGAGGGTTACATACGTCATCTATGGCGGTATGAATGTTGCTTTTTGCTAAGTTATCAATCATAGCTAAGCTCATAATGGCATCATTAATTTCTGAGTTTTCGATTAACTCAACCACAACATTAGATTTTTTAAATTCTATAAATAACTTTAGAAAAGGATTGCTTTGACCAATGACACCACTTGAAAAATAGGAGTCTTGATCTAAATTTACGAAAATATCGTGGTTATTTATAGCATAGGATAATTGAAGTTTTTTCTGTTGGTATTCAACTTGGAACAAGCTTAATGGGCTAGTGTGAAGTGACTCATAAACTAAATCTGGTCGTATTAGCTCATTATTTGCAGAATAGAACCTAGCCAATGACTCGTAAGCAAAAATCTCTTGGTTTTGACAACTTATTATGGGCTGGTATTCAACACCAAAACGTCTATTTTCGATCAAGTCGATTAAACACTCAGGGCTGAGTAATTTCTTATCTTTCATTCATTAAGGTCGACAATTTCTTACTCGACCATTCCTATAACAGTTATTTAACAATGACTGTAAATAAGAATGATTATCATGTAAAGAGTTGTTTCATTAATCACGATTGATTGCCATTAATTTGCGCGTTATTGCCGGAATATCGGTCATTGTTTCACCTTGGTTAATAAAACTAAGTTCATCATCGATATAAGCGGGCTCGTCTGAGTCAACTACCTGTTCTAGTTCGTTGTTATTCTCTTCATTCACAACAACGTCTGTGATTGATGTAGCTTTAACCTCACATATGCCCGACCCTATTATCAATATCTCAATTTCTGATGATAAATTTGGGTCTAGGGTGACTCCAGGTACAATGAGCACAGATTGGTTCGTCACTCTTGTTCTTATGTGATCAATCAAACCATTGTACGTTGATAATTTAGGCTCTGATTTACAGAACAACTGAAAGATAATACCTTTTGCTGTATCTATGTTTGCAATAGAAACAAGTGGATTATTTAGCGCCTGATCTAGTGCATCATAAGCTTCTTCTTCAGAATTTGCTTTACCTACCCCTAATATGGATTCCCCTTCAAAAGACAAAATGGTTGAAAAGTCGTTTTTGTCAACGTTGACATATCCCGTTTCATTCAACATTTGTACTAGTGCAATTAATAGGTTTTTAAGTACTTCATTACTTTGGTTAAAGGCAGAAAATAATCCTACGCTCTCACCTAACCCTGCAAGCAAGAGATCATTGGAAAGTGTGATATAGGCGTGTATCGGTTCTTTAATGTCATCGATACCTTGTAGCGCGTAATCCATTCTAATTTGCCCTTCCGACTCGAAGGGTAAAGTCACAATAGCTAAACAATTTATATTAAGTTCACGAGCAATCTTAGCCACTAATGGACTTGCACCCGTGCCAGTGCCGCCACCAAACCCTGCAGTAATAATGACAATATCACTGTCCATGATCGCACTTCGAAGTAGTCCTTCACTCTCTTGTGCAGCCTGATAACCAATACTAGGATCAGAGCCTGCACCATAGCCATTTGTTAAGTTCTCACCTATCAGGATTTTGTTTTCAACATTAATACTATTTAGTGCCGCAAGATCTGTATTGACAGCAATGAGGTTAACTTGGCCTGATAAATTATTTTCTTGAAGCATGTTTACTGTATTGCATCCACAACCACCAATGCCGATGACAGTAATCAATAATTCTGGATTACCTTTTAAAAGTTCTTTCATACCATTCCTTTTCGATCAATAAAGCAATCGCTTAATCTGCTGCCTAATATTTCATTGAAATCTAGGGAAAAAGCCAACTGTTTAGTTGCAAATATTAGGTCGTATTTCTGACAAATTTATCTCTTATATATTTCATTATAGAGATCAAATTCTGCATGATCCAGACTAAAAGGTAACTCTTGGCACTCTATTAATATTATTTATTCTCAAACTCAATCTAGTAAGAATTATTGGCATTAAATAACTGAAGTTAATTGTCTTAAAAAAACACATCTGTTTTATTTAATGCTTCTAAATAATAGTGAATAGTCACCTACATAAAGATTTAAGAGTTACCAGAGTTATCACTGCAACCGTTAGTGGGGTTATCAGGGTTGCCTACTGGTTAACAGCAAGGGTTATCAGAGTTAGTCAAGTATTGTCAATTGGAGTTACGGGGGGTATACTGATTTTTAGGACGTTTTAGTCGTGTTAGGAGTTAAAAATGAAGTATGCAATTGTGTTTATTTATGATGACAAAAAATCAGATTATCAGGTGTCTGTACCCGATCTTCCAGGGTGTGCAATTACTGAAAAAACAATTGATTTAGGCATGGAAGAAATAACAAAAGCGATAAAGTCTCACCTTGCTATATTAGCCGAGTACGGTGAAAAAGTGCCTAATGCAAAGGGGTTAGAAAGACATCGACAAAACTATATACTGGAAAATCCGCATACATTTTCACAAGCTTTTTGGGCGATAGTCAGCATTGATATTACCCCCTACCTTGGTAAGAGCCATAAAATAAATGTAACTTTGCCCGAGTTACTGATTGCGCAAATTGATGACAAAGTAAGTAAGTCTTCAGAATATAAAACGCGATCTGGATTTATTGCCAGCGCATGTATTACTGAATTGGAAAAATAGTATCGGTTGTTAATTGAATGAATAAAATTTAAAACTTGAGGATTAATTTTTTAATATAGACATAAGTTTAAAAAATTTAATTATCGGTGAGAAAAATTATTTTTAAACCATGCTCACCGTTACTCAACTTTATTTTTATTAAAGTCGAGTTAACAGTAAACAAATTTTTTTATGACTTCGCTGTTTTTTAATTTTTTGTTAAGTCGTGTGAGTTAAATAAACTTAAAGTAACTTTAGAAAAGTAAAATTAAAATGTGTAAGCATTATTTCATCAAGACAGATAAATTAATTTTTTTCGCTGTACGATTAATTTTTTCAAGGTAAGAAACATCGTTACCCTCTTCGTCAACATCAGCTATAAAATCAAGTTGTGCAATCTTAGGGATAGGAAGAATTTTTTCTAACTCAGAAATATTTTCTAATAAATTATTCATCGGATCGCTCGATGCACAATTAGCAATCCATGCAACGCAATTTAATCCGTCTGCCGTAATTGTTTCATAGGTTAATAATGCGTGATTTAAACAACCCAATTTCATATTTACAATAAGAATAACTTCTAGATCAGTCTCTTTAACAAAGTCTGAAAGGAATTGGTAAGTCGGTTTATTATCTTCATTCTTTCTTTCTGAATTATTTTGAGAGGAACTTGATACCGGACCAAGTGGCAAACGCCATCCTCCAGCACCTTCAACCAGTGTAACATCTGCATTCAGTGACTTAACTTGCTGATAATTAATTTTAATATCTGCAATTGTAATCTGCTGATTTTGTTTTTTTGCTGCAATATGCGGTGCTATCGGTTGTTCGAAAGCAATGGGATTGATATGTGAGATACTTTGATCGCAGTTCGCAAACTCACTGAGTAATTTTGCATCTTCATTTATAAGTTGGCCGTCGATTAATTCACAACCGGCAGATATGGGTTTATACGCCGCAACTTTCATCACCTTATTAGTGATCGTATTATGATGGTGCGTAAACGCACGAATTATAGCGCAGCTAACAAATGTTTTACCTGCATCGGTATCTGTTGCTGTGACAAAAAATTGTTTCATATTATTTTCTTAAGTAAAGTTTTATAAATTAGTTTCTTGTGAGATTTATTTTATTAACTTGCTTGTCCTACATACCCTAGAATTATAAATAACATTAAAAAGCCTTAGTACTTTTTTAAAAAGGCTAAGGCTTAAATAGTAGTGTGCTTTAAAATTTGAGTTATGTAATTATTTAGCTAACTTGTTCAAATTAGTTATTTAATATTAGTTATTTAATTTAACAACTAAACCAGAAAACAAACGATAGGTCGCTGGATAAATGCCGCTAGGCTCGAGAAAATCTTGATAGTGCTCTGTCATTTTAAACCACTTATCTTTTCCTGATAGACCTCTATTTTGTTTTTCTGCTAAATGATTCGCGCCTAAACCTTTTAATTCACGTGCTAAATGGATCACGTTTTGATATTCCAATACGATATCTTGGCACTTCTGTTCTACTAGTTTTCCGTTTTCATTATTAAATAAAGTATTAAGCTCTGTCACTGTTTTAAAGTCGATAACATGTTGGTCATCATCTACCTGTTTCCAAGATGATTTTAGTTCATGTAATGTACCGTCTACTAACGTAGTGAAAATAAGTAATCCACCAGGCTTTAATATTCTTAACATTTCAGTAATGGCTTCATCCAATGGATCAAACCATTGAATAACTAAATTTGAATAAATGAAATCTATACTGTTATCTTTAAGCGGTAATTTATGCGCATCGGCTTCTAACCATAGTATTTTTTTATTACGGTGCTCTTTGGCAAAATTTAGCATCTCATTTGAAATATCTAAACCAATAACATGTTTATATGTGCCCGCTAATAAGTCAGTAAAAAAACCAGTACCTGAGCCTAAATCTAATACAGTAAGGTCATTACGATTTGGTAACCAAGGCATTAAATGCTTACCGGAAAAACGTTGTAGTCTTGCTGATACATCATAAGATTTACTGGCAGATCCGAAACTTTTACCAATTTTCACTCTATTTGTATTTTTATGTTCTGATTGAACCATTAAGCTATTGCCTTATTAATGCACTCTGCTAAATACTTGATATCTTTGACGTTATGATTTGCGCAAATAGTAACGCGTAACCTTGAACTGTTAACTGCAACCGTTGGCGGCCTTATAGCGGTCAACCAAATGCCTTGTTTTTTAAGCTTATCGCTCAACATAAGTGCTTTTTTCTCATCGCCAATTATTATGGCATGAATTGAAGATTCTGTGGAAA
>OJBB01000201.1_pt1 | contig 23008 bp, 18 predicted proteins | sample 1590401 | NCBI WGS metagenome assembly OJBB01 (sample SAMN05416789, study PRJEB24817) | seawater metagenome | isolation source: Sea water | place: Canada:Atlantic | collected 2013-07 | reverse complement strand
CTAATACTGATGCTTTAATACACTTAAACCCAACAGTAACACCACCGACTGATACCAGCGATGTTATCACTAAAGTTGAATTAACAGGATTACTTAAAGGCACACTCGTTGATGATGGTCACGGACATCAGCACACGATTACGAGTATGACAGATCTTGTTAACATTAAGGACTGGAACATTGCCACACTGACCGCCCAGTTACCCGGTGGTAATACTCAGAATATGAATATTGGTTTAATTGTCACCACACAAGGCCCTGATGGTGCAATCGCCACAGACAGTCAGTATCAATCACTGGTATTAGACCCAAATAAACCAGTACCAGACGCTATTATTACTGGTGATAAACAGCTTTCAACCGATGAAGTAACAGCAGTTTCTGGCCAGTTAGTGATTACCGATACAGATGCATCACAAGCACATTTTATTGCAGAAGTAATACCTAGTGCTCATGGTGAATTTTCAGTGAAAGCTAATGGAAGCTGGGAGTTTACACCGAATAAAGTAGCAGAAACCTTAACCCAAGGGCATAACGCAACCGATATTATTACGGTAAAAACAATAGATGGTTCAGAGCAAAATTTGAGTGTAATACTCGTTGGCAGTGACACTGCACCAACAGCTGTTACCACTGACTTGGGAGAGTCAGAAGCGGGTTCGATTCGAATAATTCAAGTCGCTGATTTACTCGCACAAGTAACAGATGTTGATACATTAGCTGCTAATTTATCGGTTGTTGCAGGATCACTTACTTCATCTCACGGTAGTTTTAGTTTGAATACTGATGGTAGTTATAGCTTTACGCCGACTGCTGGTTTTTCAGGACAAGATTTAGCGATTCAATACAAAGTTACTGACGGTACCACACAAGTTGATACAAACGCGGTGATTGATGTCTATCCACCGCTTGCAATAACTCGTATTGGGCACGATACAGGTTCAAGCGCTACCGATTTTATTACATCAGATGGTCATATTATTGTCCATGGTACAGGCCATCCAGGGGATATTGTTCATGGTTTAGGGAGTGTGTTAAATGGCCTGGATACGACTGTTGATGCTAATGGCCAATGGAGTATAGATGCTAGCGCCACTGACAAGGCAGATAATACGTACTCTTTAATTGTCTATGTAGCCAAAGCAGATGGCTCTTATCCACAAGCTAAACACAGTGTTACTATTGATACGGCGAAACCAACTATCTCTATCGACCCCATTTCAAAAGATGACTGGGTGGATCATAGTGAGCATAATCAAGCGCTATCAATTACAGGAGATACCACGCATGTCGCCGATGGTGACATGGTTAATGTCACTATTGCAGGTAAACAATATACAGCAAGTGTTCAGCATAACCATTGGCAATTGTCTATACCAGCTTTAGAGGTAGCTCATATATCAGATAATGCGTATCTCGTGCATGCAGAAGTTTCATCAACAGCAACAGGTGATAGCACCCATAGCGATCGACATATTGTAGTGTCGGCTGACTTATCGACTTTAATACAAACGGAATCGACAGAAGAAGATACTAAAATCTCTGCAACAGGTGATTTGTTTGCTATAAATAGTTTTAATACGGTGACTAATACGGGTCTTATACAAGGGAACTTTGGCTCTATAAGATTGAATGCTGATGGTTCTTATCAGTATGAACTAAACAATGCACAGCAAAATATTCAGCAGATGTCAGCTGGGGATAAATATTCAGACAACTTCTTTGTTAGTTATACCAATCCACATGGTGATTTAAAGCATGCAGTGTTAAATGTAGGTATTCATGGAACTAACGATTCTCCTGCAATGACCGGCACCTTTGAAATTTCGCGAGCGGTGACTAATGGTTATCACACCAATACACATTCATATGGCTACATAAATATTAGTGACGCCGATCAAGGTGACTTATTAACGATTGAATATGTAGATCGTGATGGCGTTAGCCACGTTTTAGATTTGAATGATAACCACTCCGATAAAATTGACGTAGAAGGTATAGGTTACTTTAATATAGAATCTAATGGTAGATGGGATTTCACTTTCAGTAAGAGTGGGCCCATACGAGATCAAATGGAAAAAGATGTTGCTGCTGGTCAAATACATACTGAAAGCATTACTTTAAAAGTGACGGACTCCAATGGTGAAAGCAGGCAAGAAACCCTTACAGTGCATATTGGTGACGGTAATACAGGTCCTCAAATATTTGGTGCATCAGAATCAGTTGTCACTGAAGATAGCATTAGCCGTTCACATGGTTTACTCGATCTATTAGTAGGTGACGTTAAAGTTGCTTCGGGTGTTACCTGGGCACTGCAACCAGGGAGTGCAGCGCGATATGGAGATTTAACCTTTAAACCTGACGGCAGTTGGGAATATCAATCTCATAATAGCGACCCTAGAGTACAAGCACTTTCAGCAGGCGAGCGCTTAGAAGAAACTATATTAGTTACCGCGACGGATTCTAATGGTCATAGTGTTGATCAAACTATGACGTTAGTCATTATTGGTACTAATGATGTACCCACGATAGGGCACCAAAATACAGCTACTGTTGTTGAGGATAACTTACTAACACTAACTAAGGCTCAGTTATTAGCAAATGTAAAAGATATTGATGGTTTGGACAACTTATCTATTGAAAACATTCATATGAACGGTAAGGGGACTATAACTGCTGAAGGTGATCACTGGGTAGTACACCCTAATCTTAATTTTGATGGTAATTTACGCCTTGTATATGAGGTGAATGATGGTCATGTCAGCGTTGCTAATTCAATGGCGATTAATGTAAGTCCTGATGCTGATACTCCTACCTTGATATTCACCAAGCATGTTGGCGATTTATCTGCACCTCTTGATAGTATGTCAATTGCAGGTAATGAAAATACTGACTTAGCGCTTAATATTAATGTTGCCAGTCCTGATGTCTCTGAAAGCTTAACGGTTGAAATTTCAGGTGTACCCGCAGGTGCAACATTGTCAGCAGGAATAGAACACAACGGGGTTTGGACAATAGATCAAGCTGATTTAACTAACTTAAAATTGACACCCGCTCAAGATTTTTCTGGCGATTTTACTATACAAGTACATGCGACCAGTCATGATGGTGCTGATACAAATTCAGTTTCTCAACAAATTGGCGTTCATGTTATTGCCGATCTATCACCCGTGAGTCCTGCACCTGACCCTATATCAGCTTCTCCATTATCAGATATGAGTGACAGCCCGCAAGCTGATATGGCACCGGTAGATTATTACTTGAATATGGTCGGTCTCTCCAATGATGATGTAGCTTCGCAAGATTCTCCGTCTAGCAGTGGCGATCATTTAGCTGCATATGTCGGAGGAGATTCTTCTATGGGCGCTGACCCTTTAGTGGATGATATGCAATCAAATGCCCTTGAAAATCTGCTTGATGACGAACATAAGAGCCATGATATTCAACATGAACAAACGTTACTCGATAGCGATTCAGATAGTTCTCATTTAGAAAATTTAGCACCTGATGATGATGACAGTTTACACCAAGCTTTAAACGATATGCATTCGCAATTTTAACGTTTGGCTTAACATGATATTAATTAAAATTACCGTTAAGGCGGCGGTGATTCGTTTAGCAAACAACTTTGTAAAGTTCGCCCTATAGTGATATTAAATTCACTGCTGTACATCGCGATATTGCACAAAGTGCTAGCATTCAGACAATGATTGTCTGTTAGTCTTGCTCTGAAAAACAAGGAAATAATAGTGATAGATAAGATTTTAAGCATTGTTAACATTGGTATTACGAAAGAAGTCACAACAGAGTTAGAATCACTTGGCAATGTAGGGAGTCTAATTATTAAAAGGCTCAGCAATTAATTGAATTATTAATTTTACCGATAACGTTAATAACGTATTTGTATTATGGATAAGTCTAGTTGACCGTTAGTTTATAGTTTAAAACTGGGTGATAGTATCTTACTTTTAAGGTGTGATATCATTTAATTGAGTATCAATACTTTCTGAAATAGATAACACATCTTTTATTTACCTATTTTATGCCACTAATTGCACCTAGTTTGTCGAGCGATAAACTAATCGCTCTGGTAACGGGTAGTGATTTTGTTAACGTCGAGATCAATTTAATTGAAGTATTTAGCTCAAAAAAAACGAATTTATGTCAAAAACTAGAATTAAGAGTATCAGGAAAAAGCTGCAATAGATTATTTATAAAGTTAAAACTAGTAGCTTGGTATTAGCATTTATTTTGACGTAAAGTGGCAGGTAAAGTGCCTAAGCAAAGGAGGTTGCCAGCTAATTTCTACGCCGCAAATTGTATTTTTATTCGCATTGATTTCAGCAAGGCACTCTATACAATAGTCTATATGAGATTGGGTATAAACGCGTCTTGGTATAGCCATGCGCACTAGGTCCATAGCGGCAAGTTTTTCACTGCCATCGGGTTGTTGGCCAAACATTACGGTACCAATTTCACAGCTTCTAATACCACCTAAACGATACATTTCAATGGCTAGGGCTTGTCCTGGGTAATCATGCGGATCTATATGGGGTAACATAGTTCGTGCATCAATATAAACCGCATGCCCACCAACGGGCTTAACAATGGGAATGCCCAGTTTATCTAAGGCATTACCAAAATAAGCTGTAGAGGTAATACGATAATTTAAGTAATCTTCTTCTACTATTTCTTCAAGCCCTACAGCCATGGCTTCCAAGTCACGACCAGATAAGCCGCCATAGGTTGGAAATCCTTCCGTTAAAATTAAAATGTTGCGCGCTTTCATGGCTAAATCATCATCATTTAGTGCTAACCAACCACCCATATTGACCAGTGCATCTTTTTTTGCACTCATGGTCATGCCGTCAGCGTAACTGAAAATTTCTTGCACAATTTCTTTGGGAGTTTTGTCTTGGTAACCCACTTCTCTTAGCTTGATAAAATAGGCGTTTTCTGCAAAACGGCAAGCATCGAGAAACAATGGCTTACCAAACTCTTGGCACAATGCTTTAGTTTGGCGAATATTTTCCATTGAAACTGGTTGCCCTCCGCCTGAATTATTAGTGATTGTTAGCATGACAATGGGTACTTGTTCACCTTTTTCTTCTAGTAAATTACGTAAGCGAATTAAATCTATATCTCCTTTAAAGGGCAAATCTAGTTGGGGATTTAGGCCTTGCTGTATTACTAAATCTAAAGCTTGGCTGCCTGCTGCTTCAATATTGGCTCGAGTGGTATCAAAATGGGTATTGTTGGGAATTATTTGGTCATGCTTATTATCAGATAAAATGGAAAAAAGAATTTTTTCAGCGGCACGCCCTTGATGTGTAGGAATAATATGCTTAAAAGGTGCTAGTTCTTTTAATGCCTGTTCAAAGCGATAAAAAGAGGGCGACCCAGCATAACTTTCATCACCCATTTGGATGCCTGCCCACTGTTTAGTGCTCATGGCTGAAGTACCAGAGTCTGTTAATAAATCGATAAGCACATCATCAGATTTTAAAGCAAACAAATTATAATTGGCGTTTTGTAAAAAAAGCTCTCGCTCATTGACGCTAGTCATTCTTAACGGCTCTACTGATTTAATACGAAAAGGCTCGATAATAGTTTTCATTTTACTCTCTAAATTATTTTGTATAGGGAAATAAGTATTAAGCGCTACACTGGGTTAATTTCAGCATAGACAATAGTTTTGAATTCTAATAAATAAACAAATAAATAAAGGAGGAGGACTAGTAACAAAATCGAGCATAAGCCAAGCGAAAATCTTGGTTATACCATTTGCCTGAAAGTTGGTGGTTAAGTAGATTAAGTTTTTCCATAAAATTGATTATGCAAACAAATTTTAGTTTTTGTCAACATTGATGCTTTACAGTATGGGCTTCGCCATAAGTTATAAGATAATTTTCTGTGGCGGTAAGGATCACCAAACCACCATATATTTTATGTTAGCAAAGTTTCCTTGGTATACGTCATGCGTAGGTCATATGTTGTGTCTGACAAATAAAAGTGGCGAAAATTTTCTTGCTGACCTAGGGTAAAGATATAGGTTACGGCCTGTTCTGTTCAGGTTTATGTCTGGAAAGTGTAAAAGCAAAAGACGGCTACAAACAATAGTTATCCTGAATTTAAACAACATACATTTATCATCGCGACTACCAACTTGAATATTTGGTGTTCGAATCGAATCAGACTAACACTGTATCTATCACTTATGCTTCGACAATAGATAGATGTTTGACTGCTAGACTTGCATTGGTTCAGTAATGATAAATTAAAACACATGAATCATACCGGAGGAACGACATGAGATTTTTAGACAAGTTTCAAGAGCAATTTTATGCCCTTTTCAGAATAGTAATTGGATTTTTATTTTTATGGCATGGCACACAAAAATTTTTCAACTTCCCTGTAGAATTCCCTTGGCCACTCAACCCTATGTTATATGCGGCGGGTGCGATTGAATTAGTCGCAGGTACGCTTATTATGGTTGGCTTTTTTACGCGCCCAGCAGCATTCCTTGCAAGCGGTACTATGGCTGCAGCTTACTGGATGGCGCATGGTTCAAAAGAATTCTTCCCAATTGCAAACGGTGGAGAGCTGGCAATAATGTTTTGTTTTGGTTTTTTGCTTATTGCCTCACGTGGTGCTGGAATTTTGGGGGTAGATAATGACTAACAATTAGCTGCAGTGGACAGTGTAAAGCAGTACTTATTTTTCTTAAGCAAAAGTATACCACCTTAAGCTGCCGCTGAGTTGGGCGAAGTAGGGCATTAGGCATCGGAAGACAACATAGAATTATCAATACAAGGTGTTTAAGCTTAGAATACTTAACCCTTGGTTTCATTTTCCATTTCAGTTAACTATTTATCTCGTGTAGGGGCTGGACACAAATTCATATAGCTCAGTTACCGCTTATCCATTAACGATAAAAGAGCTGTCGTTTAACTGATAATATTTCAGGGATAGATTATGTCTAAAAGCCCCCCGCAGCAAATAAACATTCTTGTTTCTATGTATTTGGGTTATGCCGCCATGATGATTTGTCGTCAAATGGTCACCATTCTCAGTCCTGCCATGCTTGCCGATGACACCTTGGGGTTAACAAAAACAAATCTTGGTGACTTTGCGGCCTATGGCACCTTAGGTGCACTGGCTGGAAAAATTATTTGGGGGCCTCTTGCCGATAAGTTTGGCGGTCGCTTTACTTTTTTACTTGGCATTTTTCTTACGGCGCTATTTATCATCGCATTTGGGCTCTCGCCCAATATCATCGCTTTTACTGGTTTTTCATTTCTCCTTTATTGTACAAAATCTTCTGGTTGGCCAGGTATGACTAAGTTGGTAGGAGAGTGGTATCACCCACAACATTATGGACGAGTATGGAGTATTCTGGCTACCAGCTCGAGGTTTAGTGTGGTGTTGGCTACGCTTTTCTTTGGTTGGCTGATGAGCTTCATGCACTGGAGAATAGTTGCATTTATCTCAGCTATTTTTGCACTGGTTATTTTTGTTGGCTGCTATTTTTACCTAAAAGAAAAACCCGAAAATCCTAGGTTATTCATAGAGGATAGATGCAATACCGATAGCCCTGAGCTGGCTAATGCATCAAAAAAAGCACTCAATAATAAATATAATCACCCGCTCAAAGGTACTCGTACGCTTGATGGATTGATTGCATTTGCAAAAAGCCCTAGGGTTTGGCTAGTGGTTATCATGTTGATGGTACTTACCTGCATGATGGCCTTTTTAGACTTTGTTGCAATTTATCTTATGGAAAGCTACCAACTTACACCATCACAGGCAGCATTGGCCTCTACCGTTTTTCCCGTTGGCTCACTGACAGGGCTTTTGGCTTCAATCGCATTTTATGACCGCTTTTCAAAACAAGGGATCAGAACAGTATTAACCACTGCACTGACGCTTAGTTTATTGAGCGTGCTTACCTTGCAGTATCTACCATTGTTTAACTTTAGCGCTGAATTGAATTACCCAATTGCGCTGGGTGCCATTTTTTTGTTCGCTTTTTCAATTTCCCCTGCCTATTACTTACCCATGTCAATATTCTCTATTGAATACGGTGGCCCTCATAGTGCGACGTTGGTTTGTTTGATTGATGCTTTTGGTTTTGCCGCCAGTGCAACATTTGCTTTCATTGGTGGAAGGTTAGCAGATAGCACGGGTGGTTGGTCTAGCTTTATGAATATGCTCATCTTGATTTCTGCTGTTGGTATTATATCCGTATGGGCATTTATGCAGTCAGAATATATAGCGCAAAAGCAGGGATAGAACTAAACAACTCCCCTAGTTAAAACTGAAAAATAAACGTATGTGTTGATTGTTAAATTTATATAAAATATCGGTTATATTCGTCCAGATGATTTTAATCGTCTAAGTAATCTTTGCTAATAAAGCTTTGCCAAATCGGGGGGGAATTACTGGTAGAGAAATGAGCGAGGCTATGCTCTTTAGTAACCAGCCGGTAAGGCAACAACCCATACAAGTCGCAGCAAGATAATTCAAAGTGCTATTGCATAGCCAAATACCATGAAGCAAGCAACTAACAGCATTATGGGAATCTTTATCACGCGTAATGCAAACAAACCTACAAGTACAGAAGCCATATCGATAGGGCCTAAAACTGCTGAGGTGAATACCTCTTTTTGTCTCGAAAATGTAACAGACATTTTGACTACTTTAGTTTCATTAACATTGCCCTGAGAATAGCTTATCAATAGCGAATTTGAGGAAAGGGTATGTATAATAGACCTGATTATATTAAGATTTTATCTGTAGGAACAGCGTCAGGGCTATTCTTTGGGTATGGAGGAAAAAATAAAGGGGGTGTAGTTTAAAAAGTAATATTAATCCGGCGACCCAAGCGCATCGAGTAATCAATTACAGATGCCACCATTAGTCGATACAATTAATACCATCACTGATATTTGGATAAGAGAACAAGAATATTCTTTCATCGAAGGTAAACTAACGCCTACCTACAGTTACAGCAAGGCAGGAAGTGATTTAGGCTTGTTAGGACCAACATTTTTGATGGTGAAGAGCGGGGAACTACTCAAATCGTTCATATCATCGTGTCGAAATACAGAATTTTTGTAGTTGAAACCAAGAAGTCACTAATGTTATTGAAATAGGTCAGTTAAATTTAGATTTTAATAGGTAATATTGATAATCACTTTGTGCCAATCCTGACGTTAGCTATTGGTTGTTCTTTAGGTCAACTGATAGCCCAGGCTGTGTGAAAACTCCCAGCGTAAATTTTTTATGCGACGCTACGTGAATTAACAGATGGTTTGTTATCAAACGTACTACAGAATTTAATCTACAGCGCCTTTTTTCGTTGATATTATCGAATTACACTAGTTCAAAATAGTTTTCACACAGGCTGAGCCAATTGCTGACCTTAGCTTTTGAGTTGAAAACGGAAGATCAGATATCCTAAAATTGTCGTTTTATATAAAAACTCACATCCATTCACAATTGAGATTGTGCCGAAAATTTTGCACGGAATTAGATCTCAAATCCCCAAAGCGGACATTGTATCATGTAAGTTTTAAATGAATTTAGAACATTAACCCTAACTCGCTTTCGCCCCCATAGTGAGATAGAAACTAACCCGAACGACTGCCACAAGTATTCTACATTATACAAATCGGACTAAGTTATTGATCACTTAGCGAGAATTAAAATGCTTAGAGGCAAGGCATTGATTGAAGAGAATGGTTATTCCCTTGTCAAAATTAATAACGCCGCTTGTAAGCCTTTTAAACTCGCCCTTCGGAGCTCATTAGCAAACTGATAACATCACAAAATGAATGAAATATAGAATAACTATGTTTAAGTCATTTTATTTGTTTTAAGCTCGCTAATGAAGACCTAAGCTGACCAATAAATTAATCCGTTTGGTATTACTACTATTTCATTATAAATAACGAGCACATTACGGCCTAATTGTGGAAACATTGAGTTTCTGAACGTAAAATTTTTTCCTGTTCCAACTGGGTTTAATTTACTTTACAGATGTCAAAATGAACATTAGTGATTAAGGCGTGAACTTGAATAATGATTTATTATATTTAACCGTTAATCCTTTGTTTTTTTTGCTAAATAGCTTAATGTAATTGGTAAATATAACGTTTTAAAAGATCTTTTAGGAATAAACAATGAGTCAAACTTTAGCGACGATTAATCAATTAAAAACCCAATTAGAGCAATCAGTCATTGGTCAAAAACATATGGTCGAAACGCTACTCATTTCGCTATTAACTAACGGCAATGTCTTGTTAGAAGGTTTACCTGGCACAGCTAAAACACGTTCTATTAAAGCACTAGCTAAAGCCTTGTCGGTCGATTTAGGTCGAGTACAATTTACCCCCGATTTATTACCTTCTGATGTCACCGGCACTGAGGTATATCAAGAGGTTAATGGCAAACCTACCCTTACTTTTCAGAAAGGTCCTGTTTTTAATAACTTATTACTTGCCGATGAAATAAACCGTTCACCTGCCAAAGTACAAGCGGCGCTGCTTGAGGCAATGGAAGAAAGACAAATCACCGTTGCTGGTAAAACCTATAAGTTACCTGAACTATTTATGGTACTTGCGACACAAAACCCTGTTGAACAAGAAGGTACTTACCCGTTACCTGAAGCGCAGATGGATAGATTTTTGATGAAAATCAATCTAGATTATCCAGATGCTAAAGCTGAAGCTGAAATTGTTAAACTAGTAAGAAGTGAAGATACACCAGTTAAAGAAACCTTTGAACCAATTGATCCTCAGTGTATTTTTGATGCACGTGAAGAAGTTCGTAAAGTGCATTGTAGCGATGCCGTACTTGATTACATGGTCGCCATTATCATCGCTACACGTACACCAGAAGCTTACCCAGACTCACCATTAGCTAAATGGATAAAAGTAGGCTCTAGCCCAAGAGCGACATTAGCGTTAGATAAAAGTGCCCGCGCCATGGCATGGTTAAAAGGTAAAGAATTTATTGACCCTGATGATGTTCGCCAAGTGGTTCATGCTGTTATCAGACACCGCCTTATCTTAAGTTACGATGCTTTGGCAGAAGGTGTGAGTGCTGACCAAGTTATTGATGAAATATTAGCGCAAGTCGCTGTGGTTTAAGTCATTCTCAAATCATTTATCTCCATAGCAATTAACTGGCAACGCGATTATGAAAATATCTTCTGAAGCAGAATCTGCATTAGATTCTGAGATGTATACAGGCATTGATGCACTAAGGCGTTTACAATTTAAAGCCAAAGGCTTTGGCTTTTCTCCCTTACAACCTATCAGCAGTATTCTCGCTGGACAAAATATCAGTAAACTTCGAGGCCGAGGTTTAAATTTTGAAGAGCTACGTCAATACCAAAAAGGTGATGACATTCGTACTATGGATTGGAAAGTTACCAATCGTACGGGTAAGCCACATGTAAAAGTGTATACCGAAGAACGAGAACGTAACGTTTTTATAGTCGTTGACCAACGACAATCCATGTTCTTTGGTAGTACAGGTAAAATGAAATCAGTGATCGCCGCTGAAGTCGCAGCCTTGATTGCATGGCAAGCAATTGCCAGTACCGATCGTATTGGTAGTATCATATTTAATGATGATAAAGCTGTCACGCTAATGCCGCAGCGTAGTACTAAGCAGGTGATTGAAGTTTTAGCTGAAATCACCAAACAAAATCATCAACTCAAAAGTGGTACCTCAACAAAAGCTTCACACCTATCATTAGAAAATATGTTTGAACAAATGGTTCGCATAGCAGGCCATGATGCCTTAGTGCTATTAATTAGCGATGGCTATGGTTGGAATGATAAGTGCGGCGAGTATGTTAAATCCATCAGCCAGCATAATGATTTTGTTTGTTGTCATGTTACTGATCCGCTTGAACATAAATTAGCTGACATGAATCAAATGGTGATCAGCGATGGTAACTTGCAAGTTGAAGTCTCTGCACTTGATAAAAGCCTTCAACAAGATTTTGAAAAAAATGTCGAGCAATCAATTAACCAATTTAGTGAGTTAGCCAAAAGGTATCGTATCCCTTTATTACCTTTTAACACAATTGAAGAAGCCGACAATCAATTACGCCGAGCTTTAGGGGTTGAGTTTACATGATGCAAGCAAATTTACAGGCAAGTGCACAAACACTTATTCCGCCAAAGGATGCTAACCCGTTATTATCATCTATGCATGAGATTGCCACACCAACGGACATTGATTGGTGGCCACAAACCTTAGGCTGGCAGCTCTTATTGCTCTTAGCTTTTGCATACTTACTTTATCGCCTGTATTTGATTATCGGTAAGTATATTAGTAACGCGTATAGGCGAGCAGCGATGATTGAGCTGATGTCATGTAGTGATAAAGCAACTGATCTTGAGCAAGTTTGCAAAATATTGCGAAGAACCGCTTTATACGCCTTTGATCGTAAACAAGTTGCGCCCTTAGTTGGCAAAGACTGGGAACATTGGCTTGATCAGCAATGTAAAGGCACCGATTTTTCAGGTAAACATCAAGGCATATTAAGTCAATTGGCTTATGCCCCTCAAGCTTCGATTGAGTCAGAGAAGTTGGCTGCATTTAAATCTCAAGTTGTCTTTTGGGTTAAAAATCATCGAGGTAACTATGGTGGAGGTAAGTATGATTGAATTTGCTTACCCTTGGGCTTTTGTTTTATTAATCTTGCCAGCATTAGTATATTTTTTTACTGCTGAATATAAAGAGCAAAAAGCGTCAATCCAGGTGCCCTATTTTCAACGTCTACTTGCCATTACAGGCAAAGAGCCTAGTGAAGGGGCGGTATTATTAAATCGTCGACTCATTCAACGCATATTGCTAGTTATTGGCTGGGTAGCTTTAGTCTCCGCAGTTGCAAAGCCAGAATGGATTGGTGAACCGATTGAACAGAAAAAATCTGCCCGTGAAATTATGGTGGCATTAGATTTATCTAATTCCATGTCAGAAAAAGATTTTATTGATGACAATGGCAATAAAGTGAACCGTTTAATTGCCGCAAAACAGGTCTTAACAGAGTTTGCTGAGCAGAGAAAACACGACAGATTAGGATTAATTCTCTTTGCTGATGAGCCTTATTTGCAAGCACCGTTTACTGAAGATATTACTACATGGCAAAGTTTGCTTAACAATGTGCAATTAGGTTATGCAGGTTATCAAACCGCCTTTGGTGATGCGATTGGGCTTTCAATTGCGATATTTGAGCAAGAAAAAAGTAAACAACGTGTATTAATTTTACTCACCGATGGTAATGATACCAGTTCAAAAATGCCGCCGATTAAAGCCGCTGAAATTGCTGCAAAACATGACATTAAAATTTATACCATTGCAGTGGGCGATCCTACGAGTAAAGGTATCTATAAAATGGATATAGCCACCCTTGAAAAAGTAGCAACAATTACTGGCGGAAAGAGCTTTCAGGCACTCGATAGAAAAGAGTTATTGCAAGCCTATGAGGCCATTAGCAGTATCGAAAAACAACAATATGAAACCTTATCATTTAGACCACGCAATAGTTTACACCACTGGGCTTTTGCCGTTTATTTTGTCGCAAACTTAATGATTGTTATGTTGTTATTATTAACTCGACTCGGCAAAAAAGGCTTAAATAAGTTGTCAGCACCAAACGCTGAATCTGTAACAGCCTCTCATGAGGAGAATACACATGGATAGTGTAATTGACCTATTCCAAGGTTTAAATTTATCACAATTGCATCAGTTTCACTTTATGCGTCCGTGGTGGTTATTATCCTTAGTGCCGTTATTTTTATTTTATCGCTCTATGGTAGAAAAAGATGATGTCTTACAGCAGTGGCGTGGTCACATGTCTACAAAGGTGATTGAGCACCTGACCTTAAAAAATCAGCAATCTCGAACCTTTACGCCAAAAAGGTTGTTTGCCGTATTTGCACTTATCTCAACACTGGTGATGGCAGGTCCTAGCTGGACAAAAAAAGCCTCACCCTTTTTTGTTGATGAATCAGTATTAGTGATTGCCCTTGATGTATCAGAGTCGATGAAAACAGCTGATATTCAACCATCACGTTTGTTACGTGCTAAACAAAAAATTATTGAGCTGCTAGACGTGCGCGGTGATGCAAAAACGGCATTAGTAGTTTATGCCGGTAGTGCTCACATTGCCATGCCTATCACGCAAGATAGAGAAATGATCCGTCATTTTCTTGATGTGTTAGATACCAACTTATTACCTGTGCCACAAAGCCTGCCGCAATCGGCAATTAAACCAACAACCGCATTATTATCACAAGCCAAAACGGCATCAACCTTACTCATTTTAACCGACAATACTAATGTACCAACCATTGATGGTTTTAAAGCTTTCTTTACTAAACAACCTCACCAACTAGTCGTTTGGGCTATTGGTGAAAACCCTGACAGCGGCTTAAGCAGTTCTACCGGTTTAGCTGATTCTCAACTTTCCTTGTTATCGCAACTTGCTAGCGGTGGTAACGGAAAAATGGTGCCGTTTACCCATAACTCTGATGATGTAAGCAAGGTAAATAATGCGATTAAAAATAATATGTTTGCCGTTAATGATAAAGCGCAGCCATGGCATGATGCAGGTTACTTATTGCTGTTTTTACTTATTCCGCTGCAAGTTTTGTGGTTTAGAAAGGGATGGACATTGCAATGGTAAAAACTATGCTGCTCAACTTTAATCAAAACTATTTTCAAAACTTTTACCAAGCTTATAAGCTCCGACTCATTGGCTTAAGTATTGTTGCCTTGGCTTTGTCAGCTTATTTTAACCCTCAGGCTTTTTTAAACCTATGGTTAACGCGAGATCAACAAGGCGTACTTTTGCTAGAGCAAGGAAACCCTAACAAAGCCGCACTAACTTTTAGTGATGAAAACTGGGTTGCTTTCAGCTTTTATGCCGATGGCAACTTTGAACAGGCGGCAAGTCTATTTTCTCAATTTGAGGGTGTGGATGCTCAGTTCTCACAGGCTAATGCTTTAGCACACGCAGGACAATATTTTCAAGCTGTTTCACTTTATCAAGCTATTTTATCCGTTGAGCCAAATCATAAAAGAGCGAGTGATAACCTAGCCTTAATGAATAAGCTCATTAAAAAGATGAAAAAAACGCCAGGTAAGACAGAGTTATCTAACGAGATAATGAAAAATCGCCAAGTGAACGACCTAAAGACTAAACCTAAAGAAGATAAACGAGCGCAATCGAGTAAATTGTGGTTAGAGCAAGTACAGCAAAATCCCTCTAAATTCTTAAGGAAGAAGTTTCAGCAGGAGCATCAAAATGAACAATAATTATCAAAGTGCTAGCAGCTTTATGCCAAATTTTTTAAAAAATAAGACTGATGCATTGTTTGCCTATTCTATCTATTTGATGCTTACTTTTATGTTTTCTTTTATCGGTGTAGCTAATGCGGCACAAGCAATAACGATCGAGGCATTACAGAGCCAAGGTAAGCTAAAAATAGCGCTAAATATTACTGAATCCCAGAAACTGATTCCTAATCAGCAGGTCATTGTTGATGTTAAAATATTTAGTACCTATCCCTTTAATGATAATTTTGATTTACCGTATTTTGATCTTGAAGATGCAGTTACCATTCCGCCAAAAGCTGAAGCATCACTTAATATAGAAATTATTGATGAGCAGCAATGGTTTGTACAAAGTAAAAAAATCATTATTTACCCGTTAAAAGGCGGAAGCTTTACCGTACCGTCACTTAGCGCCAAGGCTTTTATTAATGTCGATAATCAAGCCGTAGTCTCAGGAACACTTAATACCAAAGCTTTTACCTTTAACGTTGGCTTACCTCTAGTATTAACGGGCATTGATCATTTTATTGCTAGCTCAGAGGTAAGTTTCACACTAAAACAGAGCAAGCCAAACGATTCGACAAGTGAAGAAAACAGCAAAGAGGCTGAGCAGCCAAGTTATAACATCGGCAGCGCTGTAACGTTTACTTACACCACCAAAGCCGACAACATGCATGTCATCATGCTTAGTAAAGTTAAAATCCCACAAATTGAAGGTATTCAGGTTTATCAAAAACCAAGTATTGAAAAAGATGTTTTTGATCGTTTTGAGAAGTCTAATACCGCGATTTTAACGGAGAAATTTACCTTTATCTTTCAGCAAGAAGGAAAATTTACTATCCCCGCACAGCAATTAATTTGGTGGGATACGGTTAATGGTGAGTTAAAAGAAACCTTAATTGAACAACAAATTTTTAATGTCGGCAAAGGTGCTGCTGTTGCCAAGAGTAATGGCATTTTAACTAAGCGCGCTGCTAACGCCTTATCGTTCAATAAAGTTAATATCATACAGTGGTTAGTTATTATTGTACTGGCGGTGTTTATCATCGCTGTTATCTGGCAAGTAGCTAAACACCGACATGCCTTGATTAATTCCATTCATCGAATAAATAAAACCAAGCAAAAGACGTTAATAAATGCCTTTAACTTGCATATCACCAAGCAAGATTACCATGGTGCTATCAACTGTTTATACGCTTTATATAAGCATAGTGCTGGCTCAGTTGATTCACTATCAACTAACATTGATAAAGAGAGTTTGGTACGTTTACAGGCGCTTCAGCAGTTAGTTTTTGATCATCTCCCTAATGACATTGAGAAAAGCAGTAAAAAGCCTATTAAACAAGATGAAAGGATTAGTTTTTCTCAGCAAGATGGTGAACTGTTAATTACATCAATATTGAAGAAACAGCCACGTTGGAAAAAGTTTGAACCCTTTAAGTTTTCAATGAAGCTCAATCCCTAAGAACGATTAACTATTTTGCAGACTCTTTCGAGAGTCTCATAGACTCGGTGAGTAACATTTCATATACGATGTCGAATAATACACTGCCATCTTGGGTACACTTAGAATTTATATACTGCCCAACTCGGCGGTGGCCAGCATCGTCTAATGCAGTGCCAAAGGCAATTTGTGTCGCTATAGTTAAATATTGAGGGTGAGTATCACCAATACGGTTAAGTGATACACGTAATGCTTGCATGCCCACTTGCTCTGCTTTAGAAATATCTGTGAATAAGCCGGTGACATATTGCTGAGAAAGCTTAAACAATATAATGAATAGCTTACATAAACCTTATACGGCAGGTGCATACATCAAATAAGAAACTATTCCTTATAGTCATAAAACAAAGACAAAGAAAATGAAGGTCTCTGACAGACCTTCATTTTAGTAAAGTAAGTTTAGCGTTATTTGCTCTACGCTAAAACGGTATTGCTCAATAACGGTATAGGCTACTTAGCTTTCATAAATGGCAGTAAACGATAACCATCTATACGTACTCTGTCTGATGGGATGTAATGTCTCATTGCTATATTAAATACACCTGAAGCATTTTTAGTTGGGATGTTATTAATGGCATCTTTACCACAACCATAACTAACCGTGTAGGTACCATCTTTGTTAACTTTAGCGGTATTTGAACTTGCATTAGCTAATTCACCAAACATAAAGCCTTGTTTGTTATAAACAGTCACTGACCAAAATGCTTTGTTTTTAGGGTCTTCAAACGTCATTTGATGACATTGGTCCGCCGGGTAGTTACCCGAGACTTCATAAACATTATCAACAAGTTGTGCGCCACCCCAACCAATTGCCGAGCCAATGGCGTATTTTTTCTTAGCAAATAGTTCATTTGAAGCATCGGTTGGCGCGGTAAACATACCAAAAGTGGCTTCAATTGGATTGCTTTTTAATAGACCTGGCATTTGTGCTTTTAAGCCGTTTTCAATTTTATGAAACGATTCTTTATTTACCTGCACCGTATCAAATACTTTCTTTGATTTGGCGGTAATTGACATTTTATCTTGTATCTTATTTGCTTCTTCCACAGAAAATCTTGCATCTAGACGAATAAGTGCATAGACGTGATCCCCTTTAGATGTGGTTAAATTATAAGTACCTGCGCCGTATTTCATCGGTTGAACACGGTGATCTTCAGTAACTACTTCTAACGACATATAGGTACCACCTGGAAGTGCAGGTACTTCAGGTAAGGTGACATAGGCACCTTCAGATACATCAACCAAAGAGAATGAGTAGAAAGTATCACGATTCATACGCACAACGGGCTGTGCATCGGTTGGCGTTAACAAACGTTTATGGTCAAACTCGTTAACACCTACTTTATCTTGAATTTTTACTAATTGACGTGAGGTTTCAAGCGTCGGGTAGTTATCTTCAGTGACGACAACGCCATTTTTAGCGAAAAACTCACCTAGTGTTGTTACTGTAGTTCCAGCGGTTACTGAAAGTGATAATAAACTCATGCTAATTGCTGTTGCTAAAACTAATTTTTTCATTACTCATCCTTTAATGTTATTAAATTATTTACACAGACTGCTAATCTCGACTTTTTGATACACCCAGTTTAATCAAATAAAAATTTTATGCAAATGAACAATTTACATAAATATCATGCGTTCAGTGCATAAAGGTTGGATTGTCTCAGATCACGGTATTACCTTAATATATTTTAATAACTTCATTGCGGTGAATAAAAGTCACAGCGGAATAGCTAAAACACCTCTTCGAATAAACATTATATCTATCACGCTTTGTGCCCCCAAGCGAGATAGAATCATAAAAATTTAAAATTTAAAATTTAAGGTCATACTAATCTAATGTCCATTTTGGTATTTTCTAATCAAATTAGAATTTTTGACTTTATAGATTCCTGATGAAATTTAGAACAATTTTAATATCTAACGCAGGGCTAACTTTTGTCGGATCATTTGCCGCTAGTTAAGCCAGGGATAAGGTCTTCTTTCGTATCTTTGCGGACTATTTTTAGGTCGATTTTTCAGTAATAAAAGGGGCGGCTTTGTGGTAAAAGTGACGGTTAACTCAAATCCCGCAAACGATTTCATTTTTTGGCACTAATATTTGTTAGTGCTAATGTTCCCTTGGTGCGCTTAGCCGACATTAACCTATAGCTTTTAGCCATATATTTTCTCATGCATTACGTCTGTATTTATCACTGGTTCTATGTACAGATTAAGAGGTAATATCACCTTTTGAGAGAAAGAAGGCATAACGCCTTCTTTCAACTTATGGTATAAAACCTTGTACTTGGTAATTCCTTGAAAATCATTGGATTAACCGTTATGGTTGAACTCAATAAATTATAAAAGTAGGCATGCTACCTTGTTTAAATAAGGCACTAAGCCTTCCAATAAGCTGTTATGTTTACAAGGAGGTTTTATGCAAGCACCATGGAACGGTGAAAAAGTTAATTTATTTATTCGCTCTTTAGCAATAATATTTATCATTTGCGCACTTATTGCGTTTAGTAGTTTACTAATTGCATTCTTTGAACGCGGTAATGTCAGTTTTGATAATCTAGATTTTAGGGCTGTATTCGGTATGCTATCAGCTCCTTATTGTTTCCTATTATTTTTAAAAGTTGCGGTAACAGGTCATGCGCCAAAATCATGGATTCCATGGAAGTAGTGTAAGCATAACAAGGGTTTTCAAGTCGGACTCGTAACAGTTTGCTCGGTTCCACTTCGTTTCACATTTTAGCAAACAATTTCTCGCCGCTTAAAACGGCGTTAGCAGTAATTTTTAATTTTTATCCATCACATTGAAGCTAAAATCCTGCGAAGTAAATATCTAAAGATATAAGGAATTTGATTATTAAAATTTTTATAAGAACAGCATTATGCTTGCCTGTACTACTCACTATGGGTTGTACTACTCTGAATTCTTCATCGAAAAGCGAATATATTGGAGATAGGGATAATAAAACTAAGGCTTGTGAATTTTCAACTGAAGATTCTTTGTGGGTTAACGAAGCTGTTTCAGCCTGGCACTATACCAATAGAACAATCACAAAAGTATCTAGCTTACCCGTATTTGATGTGGTTTTTTTTGATGAAAATTGCCAAAAAACAAGTAATGATGCATTAATAAAATCGGGCGAAATGACTTGGATTACTGAACTTCATCACAGTACTGTTCAATTTCCAGATGGGGATGAAATGCCTCCTATAGTGACCTCTTTCACATCAGCTAGTAATGAAGAAGGTGGTAATACATTTTTTGTTATGTCAGTGCCAAGTATTTGGCTAGAGGGGGGGGTAAAAAGTAAAATAGGTTTACCAAAGTTTATGGTGCCTGTGATGCTGCATGAAGCCACCCACGCAATTCAGTCGTCTACTTACGGAAAGCAAATTGAAGTATTGACAAAGAAATATAATTTACCTGAGTCATTTAATGATGATAGTGTTCAAAAGGTCTTTGAGAGTAATATTGATTTTGCTAATTCTGTGCATGATGAAATTGACTTATTAATGCAAGCGGCACAATCCTCAAATGATTTCGAAGCGAGACAGCTAGCTCAGACAGCTCGAGATATGATCAAAGCACGTTATGAACGATGGATGATAGATGATTTTGATGGATATCGAGAAATTGATGATGTTTTCTTAACAATGGAAGGATCTGGTCAATGGGTAGGTTATCGTTGGTTAAGCACTGTTAATGGCGGAGGACTGACTCCTGATGAAGCAACTAAAGAATTTGGCCTTAGAGGGAAGTGGTGGTCACAAAAGCTTGGCTTTGCCCTTTTTATGGCGATAGACCGTTTGTCAGCCAATTGGAAAAATGATGCCTTTGGTAATGGTAACAAGAGCGTTTTGACTTTACTCGATGATGCTTTGCTAAATAATTAATAATATTGTCTTTTGTTAAAAATTGGTATTCAAAATAACTCAATGGAAGTGATATGGGGCTAATATATGAATACGGTACTGCTAACAAGAACGTCAAACGTCCGCTTAGAGCTAACAGCGGCGATAGACCATAGACATAGCAATGTATCTGCTTATACCTCTCAGAGGGGCTAAACGCTATAGAGTTTTATGGCAATTTGAGCAAAACATAGTAAATTTATAAGAGAGGTACATAGGATTGCTGGTTGATTAACATATTGGTTTTAAAATTGATTAAAGTGACTTGGAGGTATGTTAGGATGCTTCCTTCAGCAATACAACGTAGCGTGACATGAAAAAAATTAATATCGATACTTGGTATAGAAAAGAACATTTTGATTTTTATACTACTTTTGAACACCCCTTCTTCAATGTATGCGCAACAGTTGATGTCACTAAAACACTTAATTATTGTAAAGAGAATCAGCTTTCTTTCTTCATTTGTTCTTTGTTTCTGCTCGGATACACAGCAAATCAAATAGAGCCATTTAGGTTTCGAATAAAAAATAATGAAATCGATGTGCATGATGAGTTGGAAATAAGTTGTACAGTGCTCAATAGTGACGAAAGTTTTAGCTTTGCTGAATTTGGGACCAGTAGTAATTTTGATGTGTTTTATCATCACGCTGTTCAGCAATTATCTAAAATTAAGAACGGTTATAAATCGTTAAAACCAACAAGTGACAGAGGCAATGAAATCTTCTGTTCCGTTTTACCTTGGCTTCACTTTACAAGTTTTTCTCATGCCCAAAAACAGAGTGAACATGACTCAATACCAAGAATAGTAATGGGGAAATACAAAACTGTTTACAAAGAAGTAGCGATGCCAGTATCGGTAGAGGTACATCATGCAATAGTTGATGGTTTGCATGTAGGTCAGTATTTCGAAAAGTTACAATATAATTTTAACCACTTCTTTGATCAAAACAACTAAGCTGAGCTATATAATATTCTCGTAACTTTTCACCGTCTTACTATCCTGTATGCTCAAAACCAATGAAATTACCGCCTTCATATCAAAACAGCTGTAGGGTCTCCATATCTTAACGCTAACTGTTACCGAGAAAGTGACGATTAAACTAAATTCAGCAAGCTTTATTTTTATAAGAATGATAAATAGATAAATATAAATGAATATTTGTAGGCTATGCTTTTTGATAAGTTAGATAAACTTTTCAAAATAGTACCTTTTTCGAATAAAACCAATTCACATAATCGTCCAATTTTTACCTGCACATATAGAAAAACCGCTAATCGAAAGGTTAGCGGTTTTTTACTTTCTGGAATTTCAAAAGAAAAAGATTAGGGTTGTAGAGTTGAATCTTCGAATAGCGTTAAACTTGAGCCTTATAAAACATTACAGGTTAAATACTCTTTGTTTTTAACCTAATACCTATTGCCACTTATCACTGTTGTTAAGGTATCTAATTAATCTACCTTCGCTAAGTTCTTTGTGAAACTCGCAGCTTGTTAAGCGAAACATCAGCGTATTATCTTCATGGATAGTTGTATCGTGAATGTCGCCCTCTAAATAAACATTACATTGCCCAGCTTCTTGAATATACCTATCTTTTTGGATGACTTTTAAGTTGCTATCTGATTGAAATATTTTCATTGAACAAGCCATTTTTGAATTGAGCATATTAAAATCCCTCCTTAATATTGAGTCAAAAAATAATAGTAACAGGTCTAAAAACTGCTCTTAAGACATCACTACCTTTCGGAATCCGCATATTTTAGTAAAACCATTCGTGCTAGAATAATCGTACGATATTTCAACTTTAATACGAGACAAAGTTAGACGCCTGTCTATGCGTTATCCCATAAAACAATTTACAAGGAAGCAATTTTTCATGTTTAATTCTATTCATCAATTAAGAGGACTTCTCTTAATCACTCTTTTATTTTTTATCACAGCCTGTGGAAGCGATAGTGGTAGTAGTGCCCCCCCAGTTTCCGTATATGTCACCAACGTTGAGCTTAAAGCAACTGATACTTCTTTTGCCGTTGGTGTTAGCCAACTGGTAGAGGGCGAAGCAACATTTTCGGATTCTGAAACACGTAGCGCTTCGAGTACCAGCTCCACATGGTCTAGTGATGATGAAAGCATTGCTACTGTTGATATTTTTGGCGTTGTTACTGGAGTTGGTAAAGGTACGACAACAATTAATGCGCTTTATAATGGTGCGCAAAATGCTGAAGGTGAATTTGTTA
>OJBB01000199.1_pt1 | contig 23175 bp, 12 predicted proteins | sample 1590401 | NCBI WGS metagenome assembly OJBB01 (sample SAMN05416789, study PRJEB24817) | seawater metagenome | isolation source: Sea water | place: Canada:Atlantic | collected 2013-07 | reverse complement strand
AAATGAAAGTTTTACCTGAAATTGATGTTCAATTTGAAATAAACCGCCGTGTTGCCTTTATCAAAAAACAATTAGTGCATTCTGGTCTAAGTAATTTAGTGCTAGGGATCAGCGGGGGGGTTGACTCATCAACCTGTGGACGTCTAGCTCAACTTGCAATAAACGAACTCAACGAGCAACAAAGTGAGAGTGATAATAAAACAAACTATCAATTTATTGCCGTGCGTTTACCTTACGGTATTCAAGCAGATGAAGATGACGCGCAACACGCCCTAGACTTTATTCAACCTAGCCACTGTTTAACCACCAACGTACTTAGTGCTGCAGATGGTATTCACCATGAGGTATTACAAGCAATGAGCAAAGCTGAAATTCTAACCGCTAGCGATGCTCAAATTGATTTTTCTAAAGGTAATGCAAAAGCTAGAATGCGTATGGCAAGCCAATATCACATTGCTGGAATTATTGGTGCTTTAGTTATAGGTACAGATCATAGCGCAGAAAACATCACAGGTTTTTTTACTAAGTGGGGTGATGGTGCTTGCGATTTAGCTCCCCTTTTTGGATTATCAAAAAGACAAGTTAGAGCGCTCGCTAAAGAGCTCGGGGCACCAAGTATATTAGTAGATAAAGCACCAACTGCTGATTTAGAAGAACTCGAGCCGGGTAAAACAGATGAAGATGCCTTAGGTATTAGCTACGAGCAATTAGATAATTTCTTGGAAGGTAAACAAGTCACTACTTCAGTTAGCGAACACATCATCAATATTTATAAAAAAACTCAACATAAAAGACAAGCAATACCAACAATCTACGATAAAACGTAAATTAAAAGACGTTCAATACTTCGCATAATCCATTTTTATTATCTATAACTGAATAACACAGGGCAGTTAATAAAAATGGATTTTTTATGCTTTATACTCACTCTAGTTGTGAAAAAAACACACCCAAAATAACATCTAAGACCTCTCATCAATTAATCGTAGGAATGACATTAATTGAACTGATGGTGAGTATAGGAGTAACCTCAATACTCACTACTATCGCTTTACCCAGTTTCAATGATTTCATTGTACAATTACGGGTCGATAATGAAATATCACGTCTCTCTCGTTTGTTGCTCGCGGCTCGAAATCACGCAATAAATAAGGAATATAATGTTATTATTTGTCCATTAAAGAGCGATGGTACTTGTTCTACTGATTGGCATGAAGAACTATCTGTCTTCGTTGACAATAACAACAACCAGATATTTGATAGCGCCAACAATGAGCTCTTGGTTGCGACAAAGAGCCCTATAAACACCGGCGATATATTAAAATACGCGACTAACAGAAACAAAATAACTTATCAGGCAACAGGTCACTTATTTGGTTTAAGTAATGGTACGCTAAGGTATTGTCCAAAGGGATATGAAGAAAAATCAAGAGCTATAGTAATAGCTCGGTCAGGTCGCTTTTATGCGACGAAAGATAACAATAACGATGGTCAAGATGAAACGCGTAGCAATCAAAAAATAGTCTGTGATTAATTCACTTGAATCATCGGTAATCTATAGCAATAGATAGGGTTATTTCCCCTTAATGCCTATCGAACTTATTCAAAAAAAAGCAAGACTAAATCCTAGACATAAAAAAACCAGCTAAGACGCTGGTTTTTGATTTTAACCATAACTCTACTGAGCTATTTTTACTCGGATCTTATTCTTAGCAACTCTTGTTTCATGCAAAGCAGTTAATGCCGCTTTTGCTTCTGCCTCATTAGGCATTTCAACAAAGCCAAAGCCTTTTGATTTAGCTGTAGCTTGATCTAAAACTAAGCTACATTCTGCGACTGTGCCGTGGGCGGAAAATAAAATACGAAGTTCTTGCTCGGTTGTTGAGCGAGAAAGGTTACGAACTAAAAGTTTCATAATGAACCATTGGATTGTGATAGCAATCTAAATTGTCTCATATATTCGTCATAGACCAAGCTATATTATGCATTTAAAACAAAATAACTTATTGTTATGGCTCTAACCATCAACAATCATCCCTAACAAGTAGAAATAGTAACGCCTCACTTTAGAATAGGCTGCTCACAAACCATCTTATAACCTCATAAAGAAGCGTATCCCCCTGACAGATTCACCTTGTTAACATTTCAAAAGAAGTATTTAATGAAGGTGATATCGAAGGCCGATCAACAGAAACAATGGCAGACTTGTCTAAGCTGAAAGTAAATATACTTAGCGCTATATTTTTGATGTTACCCATATAGCGATGAACATTAGTGGCTTTGACAAAGGTATTTATTGTCATGGTCCAAGCGGCTATAAGTTGTATGGATATTTACGCTAATTTACTACAGTTAAAAGGTAACTGCCTTTACCATTATTTTTTACTTGGTACAGTGCTGCATCTGCTCGTTTTATAATATCTTCAGATGAGCATTCGCAAGAAGAGGATATAGCAATACCAATACTGATTCCTATAGTGAAACTATTATTATCAATAATAAAAGGTTCAACAAACTCAGCTAATATTTTATTAGCGAGTAATCTTAATGACTCTGTAGAAGAAATGTTCTCTAGTATGACAGAGAATTCATCGCCACCAACCCTAGCAATAACGTCGCTTTCTCGGAAATGATTCTTTAACTTCTTAGCAACAGCGATTAACAGAGCATCCCCTACAGGGTGTCCATAGCTATCATTAATCTGTTTAAATCCATCTAAATCTAACATCAAGAATGCTAATGTAAAGTTTTCTCGATGCTGGCGTAACAACGAATGCTTGAGACTTTTCATTAACGAATACCGATTATCTAACCCTGTTAAACTATCAGTTAATGCAAGTTGCTCTAATCGCTTTTCAGCTTTTTTTCGCTCCGTAATATCAAGTATTGAGCCTACAACGCCTTCGACACCTTCAGCATGAAAATATGCTTTGTGAAACATCACATCATGAATTGAACCGTCAGCATACTCCACCTTAGCTTCATAAATTTGCGTACCTTTTCTTTCAAATAAGGCATTATCTGCTTTGAAGTAAGTACTAGCTAGATCGTCATCAAAAAGTTCGAAGACGCTTTTACCGATTAATTCACCACGGGTTAAACCTATATATTCTTCAAAAGCTTTATTACATCCCAAATATCGACCTTTTGCATCTTTATAAAAAATAGGCGTTGGCGCAGCATTAATAACTGCTTGCATAAAGTCCGTTTTATTATCTCTAGGTGATTCCATGAAATACCTCATCCTTTTGAATTAAAACCGTATTGAATTAATCGATCCACTAGAACTGAATTACTCATAAATACTTACTAAAGCATCAGTAACTTGACTATTAACCATTAATACTCACAGCTAGCATTTACATTCACCTCTAAATCACAAGAGTTTCGAGCCAATAGCTGCAAAAATTCATCTGCAGGTATCGGCCTTGAGAAGTAATACCCTTGACCATAATCACAGCCAGCATTAATGAGTAAGTCTTTTTGCTCTTCTGTTTCGATACCTTCAGCTATCACTTTCAAACCTAACTTTTGAGCCATAGTGATAATAGCTTCAGACAAAATCATATCTTCAGAGCCTGACGTTATATTTCTCGTAAACGACTGATCTATCTTCAAATAATCAAGCGAAAACTTTTTCAAGTACGATAGTGATGAATACCCCGTACCGAAGTCATCCATAGACAGCCCTATACCGGCAGATCTTAACTTGGAAAGCTGCTCCATGGTGCTGATATTATTATTCATTAACAAACCTTCGGTTATTTCAATAACAATATTTTCCCCCGGCAGTTCGTTCGCAGCAAGATAGGATAACCAATCCAGCTGGTCTATTGATTCTCTAAATTGTACGGGTGATTTATTGACACTGATTTGTATATCTAAACCAAGCTGTTCTTTACATTTATTAATATGTTGAACTGTTTGTTTGAATACCCAATCGCCGATCTCGACAATTAATCCAGACTCTTCAGCAAGAGGAATAAACTCAGCAGGACTTACCATACCTCTAACAGGATGTTTCCAACGTAAAAGGGCTTCAGCTTTACGAATAACTCCCGTTTTTAAGTCAATTATGGGTTGATAAAACACAGCAAGTTGATTCAAAATAATAGCTTCACGCAAGTCATTCATTAACTCTAAATGATCTAGTGCTTGCTCTTGCATTGAAGCGGTAAAATAACAAAACCTATTTCGGCCAAGGTTCTTAGCCAGATACATTGCTTGGTCAGCATTTTTTAATAATTCCAAAGTGCTGCTTGCATCATCCGGATAAATGGTAACCCCTAAGCTAGCAGAAATATAAGTATACATTTTGGAAATATAAAACGGTTCACTTAAAGCTAATAAGACTTTCTGACAAATTGATTCGACATTATGTATATCGGCAATGTCAGACAAAAGAATAGTAAATTCATCTCCCCCTAGTCGCGCCACAGTATCTACTTCTCGTATACAATGCGTAATTCGTTTTCCTGCTTCGATAAGTAGTGCATCACCATAAACGTGACCCCGCGTATCATTTATTTTTTTGAAATTATCTAGATCAATAAAAATCAAAGCAAACTTTTGCATCTTACGGTGAGAGACTTTTATTTCTTGTTCCAACCGATCGATAAACATTATTCTATTGGGTAAGTTGGTAAGGCTGTCATATTTCGCTTGCCTTAATATCAATGCATCTTTCTTTTTCTTTTCTGTGATATCTGAGAATAGCGCAATCCGTCTGAAAACGTTGCCATAATCATCGTAAATGGTATTGATTGAAAGCCATTCTGGAAACTCCCCACCATTCTTTTTAGTGTTCCAAATTTCGCCTTGCCATGTGCCGGTTAGTTTTATTTCTTCCCACATTGACTGATAGAATTCGGCACTTTGCTTGCCTGAACTAAATATACTAGGATTTTTACCAATTAATTCACTGGCGCTATAACCCGTAATTTCAGATAAAGCTGGGTTAATTGCGATAATTTCATTATTACTATCGGTGATCATCATCGCTTCCGAGCTATTTTGATACACGATATCTGCCAGTTTTAAATCTTCTTCCTGCTGACGTTTATTGGTAATATCTTTGCTGATGCCAATCAAACCAACCACTTCACCTCGTGCATTTTTCAATTTCACTTTTGTGATTTCAAGAATATATGGTTTGGCATTTAAGCGAGGGATTGTTTCATAAGAGACATGGGGAAAGTCCTGTGCTAAAGCAGCTCTATCGGAGTTTAAGCAATGATGAGCTATGTCCTCCCCCAATAATAGCGCTAGATTAGCAGCAGGGGTATTAAGCATATCCTCTTCTTCTATTCCCGCTAAGTTACAAAATGTCTTATTGACGAAATGATAACGACCGTCAATTCCTGTAAACCAAATTCCTATGGGAGAATTATCAATGATGGCACGAAGTCTTGAACTTATTTCTTCTTTATCAATCATTAGATTCTGAAACGATGTTGCCATTTCATTAAATCCGAGCGCTATATTATTTAGTTCATCATGAGTATCAAGGGTCACGCGAGCATCGAGATCACCACCGTAGAACTTACCCGTAACTTGGGTTAGGGAATTAATACTTCTAATTGTTGAAAAATGTAGTCCTATTATAAAGTACAGAACAATCAGAAATAATGCTGACGAAAAGCCTATGCTCACAATTAATTGAGTGTTTGCTTGTTTAACTCTGCTGTGAAGTAAAGTGCTTAGGGTAAAAGAAAGTGAATTATCTAAAAACTGATAACCGACATCAATAACGTAAGTAGATTGATTATAAAGTTCAAGAGAACTCAAAGACGTGGTGTTAGCTAAGATGCCATCTAAGGTAAATTTGATATGCCTCTCAATTTTTTGACTGAGTTCCTGTGCAGAAAGGCTTTCTCCATTAGAAATCAATTCTCTTTTAACCTTGCTCACATTCTCTTTAAAGACATCAAGCGGTATAACGGTATTTGATAGCAGTGATATCATTTCCTCTCTCGATTTTATGTCCTTATTTACCAGGTATGAAACACCAACCGCGCGTGCTTGCCCAAGTAGTTCTAAGGTGATGGGAATAGTGAATAAATAGCTATTTGTTAAGTAATACGAATCAAGATCATCCATTACCAATAAAAAGTAATAATCAGCGATTTGTAGTTGTAAAGAATTCAAATTATGAATGAGTTCTGTATGCAAATGAAAGCTTTCATCAAGTGCTAGCGTAATTCCTTTAGCGTCTAAGTATTGCCATTGCTCTTGTATACTAGACCATTTTTCTGCTTGCTTTAATTCTGAAGGTAACTCATTACCAACATTAAAAAAATTTTTATCGACTTGTTTATTAACCAACATCTGTTTATCAGCACTGTCATTAACTCCTGCAATAACAGCCGCTGACATTCCTCGGTGTTGCTGCAGCGTTTGAATAAGTCTTGATGTTTTTTGTGCCTGCTTCAAGCCTTCTAATTGCTGATTAGCGGTACTAATAGACCCGGATAAATAGACTAATAAGGAAATTGAAACAATCAATAAGGAAAGGAGAGAAAGTCCACCAAGTACAATTAATTTACGAGGGTAACTCAGATTGTTCATTAAATTTATAGCGGGGTTAAATAATTGCTTCACAAATTGACCTTGCAAAATTCATAAGCGTCTAAAATTGCACATTATACCTATTCATTTTCAAATAGCATGCTTTAGTCTTTTGAAAGTTGCCATCAATACTACTATTTATTATCCTAAGTAATATCGACCTAAGCGCATTTTTATCCCTCCTCATATTGATGTTCATGTGGCCAAAACTTGATATAAGATCTATAAAATCACCTAAAGTAATGGCCTTAACTAGTTAAATTTAAAAATAACGGTTGTAAATCATTACCCAAAACATTGATTTAATTATACTAACTGGAACTTACCTATTTTATCATTCAATTGACTTGCTAAAGACGAAAGCTGTTCAGAAGATGCTGATACTCGAGAAAAAGAATCAATATTCTCAGAGCTTAATTTACTGATCATTGCTGTATTTTTTGAAAGTTCCTGACTGGTACAAGATTGTTCTCCCGCTGCCGTAACAATTTGATTATTCATATCGTTAATATCTTCCATCGCCACTTGGATGTCTTCTATTTTATGATTCGACTCTAGCGTTGTCTGATGACTACTTTTGCCATGTTCAGAGTTAATTTGTATGGAGTGAACTGCTTGGGCAGTACCATGAGTAAATAAGTTAACCATTTCTTCAATTTCAACAGTCGAATCTTGTGTTCTCTTCGCCAGAGTTCTCACCTCATCAGCTACCACAGCAAAACCTCGGCCTTGTTCACCAGCGCGTGCAGCTTCAATAGCAGCATTTAAGGCAAGTAAGTTCGTTTGATCTGCAATATCTTTAATCACAGTTAAGACCGAACTTATATTGGCACTGTGCTGATCTAGCTCTTGTATATTTTGACTGCTTTGGTCCAAACTTTTGGTTAAATCTGACATAGCAGTCATTGCTTTGGCCGTAATATCTCGACTTTCATTCGCTTTCTCTGAAGCAAGTATTGTTAAGTTTTGCGTATTCTCAGCGTGTTGTGCTACCTCCAGGGAACTCGCTTCCATCTCAGTCATAGCAACTGAAACCAAATCAACCTCTTCGGCTTGCCGATTGACATTTTTCATGACGTTAATGCTTACTTCAGCTAATTCATTACTGGCTCCCATCAACTCATCTGCGCCACTTCTCACCATTAACATAGTGCTTTGTAAGTGTTGACGCATGATATTAATGCCAAACTCCTTACCTAGTTTTGAGCTAACTTTCGTTGATAAGTCACCTTCTGAAATTCTTTCAATATTAGCTTTTAAGTCATTTAAGTCTTCTTTTAAGTTAGTGGTAATCAATTTGGTCAACAAAATTGCCATCAACAAAGAAATAGTCACTAAAATGATACCCGCCAGTAAAGCATTATGGTCTTCTTCACTAAGCTCATGAATTGACTCTGAGGTATAACGTTCAATTTCAATTAAAATTTCGTGTACATCATTCTCTAACTCAGCCGCATGCCTTTCAGCTTGATCTGTTAACTTATCATAGTCATTATTTTCTAATAATTTAAAGGTATGATTAATTTCATCACTCCAGTCTTTATGACTACTTTTAAAACGTTCCAAGCGTTGTGTTAAGGCTAAAAACTGTTCTTTTATTTCTTTTTTATCAGCCTCTTTCGTATCATGCGCAAGCTCTTTCAAAGTATGCTTTATTTCATCATCAATTTTTTTTGATAAATGCTGGAATGCATTTTTTGTCTCAGTAAAGAGCCTAAAACTGTTATCGGCTTCATTGATTTCACGGGCAAAACGGTAGGCACGTTCAAATTCGATTTCTTGTTTTAACTGATATTCGCTTAATAGTGTTATTTTTTTAGTCAGTGGAATATATTGCGTCTCAATTTGCGTAATATGCTGGCCAATGCTATTGAGGTTATTATTAATTATCAGTCCGTAAATTCCTTGTAAGCTAAATAGAAAAGTTGATAAAAAAATAATAGTTTGACTAATTGAAAATTTTTTAAAGAATTTATTCATTTATTTAATACTGCCTTGTTCATGTGCTCATACATTTTATAAAGTAAAATTTATTAATAATAATGTTATTGATTATAAGTACTTCAATACTCAACGGTCATTTATTATATAACATATTAAATTCATTTAAATCAAAGAATTATTAAGATTTAAATACTTAACATTCATTAATAAATATGAAGTAATAAACAAAACGTAGCTAAAATTAGAGATACGAAAGGTAAGGTTTTGATGATTGATGTGGCCATCAGCAGCTTTAACTCATAGAGATAATGGTAATATTTTCAACGCGTAATCAACTCGATAAAATCGACTGAATGATAGATTAAAGATCGTGATATCTGATACTTTTCACTTATATCTATGATATTTTTTACTCTTATCGTTAGCTATTTCAATTTTATTTTAATGAATTAACGAATTTTTATTAAGTTCGTGCTAGTTTATTAAAAGAAAGTTAATAGCTGTATTTAAAGTTAATAGCTGTATTTTGAGTTATTCACTTATTAACTTATTAACTTATTAAGTTTTCTATATACCAAACGGATGAGGAATTATATAGGGCTCCTTCATTATTAAGGTATAAGCTTATATGCTCAAATTTAAAAAAATTAATCACAAGCTTGTTTTTACATTTCTATCTCTCTCTTTAACTCCACTCATTATTTTTGCCTACGTTAGTATCAACATGGCAAGTGACTCCATTCAAGCACAAGCATTTAGTCAATTAGAGTCCGTACGTTCGATTAAAAAAGCACAAATATCGAACTATCTCTCATCATTAAAAGCCAGTTTGCAGGTATTAAATGATGATCCTTATGCTTCAGAAGCATTCAATGCGTTTGATAAAGCTATAACGTCTGATGGACTGAATGGTAATGCGTGGCGACTAGCCGAAAGTAAATATGCCGAGCGTTTCATTAAAATTAACAAAGTAAATGCTTGGTATGATCTCTTTTTTATAAATTTACAAGGTGACATCATATTTACTGCTGCAAAAGAGTCGGACTTGGGAAGTAATATTCCTCAATCCGGCATAAATCAAACCAGTTTAGGTGATGCATTTCAACGTTCACAACAAAATGGTTTAACTGAGATATCGGTTACTGACTTTAAACCATATCCACCTTCCAATGATGAACCAGCTGCGTTTATGATGACAAAACTCATCGATATAAGCGGAAAGCACATTGGTTATATTGCTTTACAATTTCCTTTAAATGAAGTGAATGAGATAATGCAACAACGTGATGGTATGGGAGCTACTGGAGAAACATACCTGGTAGGTGAAGACCGTAGAATGCGCTCAGATTCATATTTAGACCCAACAAATCATTCAGTTATTGCATCTTTTGCTGGTGATATTAGTAGAAATGGGGTTAATACTGATGCCGTGAAAGCTGCATTTACCGGTGAGACCGCAAGCCGTATTATTATTGACTATAACGGTAACAGTGTACTCTCTTCATTTAGCACTGTGGACCTAGGAGATTTTAAATGGGCCCTTATTGCTGAGATTGACGAAGCAGAAGCTTTTGAAACATCCAATACCCTTATAAATATTACTGCAATCATTGTCGCTCTTGTCTCAGTGGTTATTGCTTTTATAGCTATTGTAATTGCTAGAAATATTAGTGGCCCTATCGTGCAAGCAGTAGCTATAGCGCAGCGAGTATCTTCAGGCGACTTAACCGCAGATATTGACATTGATCAAAATGATGAGCTTGGGTTATTACAACAAGCTATGCATGACATGATAGTCAAATTAAAAGATATGGTTGAACATATTTCTAGCTCTGCCGATCAACAAGCGACTGCTTCTCAAGAACTATCCAGCATTACAGAACTAACCGATGCAAATGTTTCTCGACAACATCAAGCAACAGAACAAGTAGCAACCGCAATAAACGAAATGAGTGTTTCAATTGATGAAGTCACACAAAACACCTCTGAAGCTTCGACTGCTGCCGATACTTCAACTAAATTAGTACATATTAGCTCTATTGCAGTTAATGAAACCATAGCGCAAATCCTGCAATTATCTGATGACATCACTAAATCTAAAAACTTAATTGATGATGTTCAAACAGGCACCAAAGATATTGCGAATATCTTAGTCACGATTAAAGGTATTGCCGATCAAACAAACTTGCTCGCGTTAAACGCAGCAATAGAAGCAGCAAGAGCAGGAGAACAAGGGCGTGGTTTTGCAGTGGTCGCTGATGAAGTGAGAAATTTGGCACAAAACACCCAAAACTCAACTGTAGAAATAGAAAAAATGATTAAGTCATTAGAAATAAACGTCAGTGCTGCAACAAACTCTATGGTGGCAGGTACCGATCAGGCGCAATTAATTGTTGAAAAAACAAATGAGGTAACACAATCGTTAGCTGAAGTTGAATCATCCGTATCGATGATTTCTGATATGAACATTCAAATATCTACCGCCACTCAACAACAAAGTGAAGTTGCCAGAGATATTAACCAGCAAGCAACAGAAATAAGTAACATTTCCATTGAAACAGGTGAAAGCACTAAAGAAATATCTGCTGCAAGCGACGAGTTAGCAGCTCTAGCAGTAGAGTTAACAGAGCAAGTTAAAGCTTTTAAAGTATAATACTAATTTGATTAAATTTATTCCCTACTCAAAGCTACATTAGCAAGCTTAGAACAAGCAAAATTTTTTAAACATAGTTATTCTATATTTCATTAATTCTGTGATGTTATTAGTTTGCTAATGAGCTCCCAAAGGGCGAGTACCTAATAAAAGGTAAAGGCTCACATGCTGCGTTATTGATTTTGACAATAGAATAACTATTCTCTTCAATCAATGCCTTACCTTTGAGCCTTTTAACTCTCGCTGAGTGGGAAATAACTTAATCAACTTGGTATAAGTTTCAATCACAAATATTAATTATTGAAACTAGCCATTGATAGTAATCAGTTGATATTAGCGGTTCAATAATCAATAGCATTTTGACAAAGCGCGTTCACAACAGTATCGACGCACACATAAAAAAGCCCTAGCAGACGAGAGTCACTAGGGCTTTTTAATTTACATATAGATTTACTTACTAAATATCATGAATAACTAGTTATTAACTAATACCTATCTAATACTTAGCTAGGTCAATTATATCTAAAGACTAGATTCTGACACGCCTAGTTGCTCTGCCTTTTCAATTTCATTGGCAATAGCTTGCGGTGAACCGGTATTACGACATAACCAATAATAGGCACCAGGCACTATGAACAAGGTAAATATACTTGCTAATGATACGCCAGCAAAAATAACTACACCAATAACCATACGACTTTCAGCGCCGGGGCCAACGGCCAACACTAAAGGTATGGCACTCGTGACCGTAGTAAATGTAGTCATAACTATTGGACGTAATCTTTGCTGTGCAGCACTAATTAACGCCTCTTCAAAAGCAATACCTCTATCACGTAATTGATTTGCAAATTCAACAATTAGAATACCATTTTTTGCAGCTAAACCAATTAACATTACAATACCAATTTGGCTATAAATATTTAAGCTCATACCCATAAGCTCTAAACCAGCAAGGGCTCCAACCAGCGCCAAGGGTACGGTAAGTAATATAACAAAAGGATGAATAAAACTTTCGAACTGCGCCGCTAACACCAAGTAGGTGATTAATAGCGCCAGTAAGAATACGAACAAGATAGAATTACCTGACTCTTTAAGTAATAACGACTCACCTTTATAATCAACTTGCACATGTTCCGGCAGTTTATTTTTAGTGACATCAACCAAAAAATCTAACGCATCACCTAGGGCATAACCGTCGGCTAAGTTTGCCGTAACCGTTATGCTACGTAAGCGATTATAACGATTCAGTCTAGAGGAAGTCGCATTTTCACCAATATTTAGCAGGTTAGCTAATGGAATTAGTTTGTCTGTCGTTCTAGAGCGAACATAGAGATTATCGATATCCGTTGGGCTCTGGAATTGCTTTTCATCTCCTTCAACAATCACATCGTATTCTTCACCGCGATCTACAAATGATGTAACACGACGCTGCCCTAACATGGTCTCTAAAGTCTGCGCTATGTCACCTACAGGCACGCCTAAATCATAAGCTCGTTCACGATCTATTTGCACTAATAGCTGCGGATAGGTTTCTTTATAATCACTATTAATATTTGACAGGTTAGGATTTTTTTGTGCTTCTGTGATCAAAATATCACGCCATTGCGCTAGCTCTTCAAAAGTATTGCCCTGTAAAACAAATGACACAGGGGCGTTACTGCCACCGCCACCACCAATACCACGGCGCATAATAGCAAAAGCACGTACATCGGTAACACTTTGCACATCACGGTTTATTTTATTGATAAAACTAAAGGTATCAATACTACGTTTATCCCACTCAGGTAAACCAACAATGGCAATACCACCACTACCACCAAAGCCAGGAACACGGACTAATACTCGATCTAATTCCCCTTCAGCTTGGTAACCTAGAAGCTTTTCTTCAATTTTATGCATATTTTTAACGTTACTCTCATAACTAGCACCCTCAGCGCCTTGCATGATTAAAAAGAAATTCCCGCGATCTTCCTTGGGTGTGTATTCAGAAGGTAATTTATTAAATAATAAAAATACTGCCGCTAACGATAAACCCAATACCAGAACAATTAACAATGGCTGATGAATACTACTTGCTAAAGCTCGACCATAAGCCGCTTCAAAGCGAGCAAAAGCACGATCAAGCTTTTGACCAAATGAAGAGCTTCGCTCTCTATGTTTTAGCATTTTTGAGCACATCATGGGGGTAAGTGATAAAGCTGTCAGACTTGAAAAAACCACAGCAGCAGCAATAGCAATGGCAAATTCGGTAAATAACCGTCCCATATTGCCAGATAAAAAGACCAAAGGTACGAATACAGCAACTAATACTAACGTGGTGGCAATAACCGCAAAGGCTACTTCCCTACCCCCTTCGTAAGCAGCCATTAATGGCGTTTGACCTTTTTCAATTCGACGATAAATATTTTCAAGTACCACAATAGCATCATCAACAACAAGACCAATGGCTAACACTAAAGCTAATAACGTGAGCAAGTTAATGGAAAAACCGAACCAAGAGAGTGCCATCATTGAACCAACTAAGGCAACAGGCACAGTAACAGCAGGAATTAAGGTGGCGCGAACATTACCAAGGAATAAAAAGATAACTAACACTACCATTAACATGGCAATAATTAAGGTGTTATACACCTCATCGATAGAACCTTGAATAAAGACCGAACTATCATAACTATTAGTGATCGTTGTTCCCACAGGGAGAGAATCACGAATAGCGATCATTTCTTTTCTAGCTGTTTTGACCACGTCCAACGTATTGGCTTTTGATTGTTTGATTACGCCCAATCCCACCATATTTCTACCATTACCACGAAACATGTTTTCATCATCTTGCGCACCAATGAAAACTTCAGCAACATCGCCTAATCGTACCACTGATTTACTCTCAGAATGATCAACAACCATATTGGCAAAGTCTTGCTCAGTTAAATAACTGCGTTCAACGCGAATGGAGAAATCTCTATCAATCGACTCTATGCGCCCTGCTGGCAACTCAACATTCTCATCGCGTAAGGTTCTTTCAATATCTTGTACGGTAATATCTCGCGCAGCCATAGAAGCACGGTTCAGGCGAATTTTCATGGCGTAGGTTCGGCCACCACCAACACGTACACGAGCAACACCATCAACTACAGCAAAACGGTCAACAATATAACGATTAGCGTAATCAGTAAGCGCTAACGTACTCATAGTTTCACTTTGTAAAACGAACCAAACAATCACGCTTTCATCGTCATTCGCTTTAGAGACTTCTGGCGGATCAGACTGCTCAGGTAAATTATTCAATGCTCGAGAGATACGATCGCGCACATCATTGGTAGCAGCATCAATGTCACGGTCTAAATTAAACTCAATGGTAATACTTGAGCGACCAACACGACTATTAGAGTTAATAGTTTTAACCCCTTCAATGCCGCTAATTCTATCTTCCAATAATTGAGTGATTTTTGTTTCAACAATAGCAGCAGAAGCCCCTGGATATGAGGTACTTATATTCACTATCGGCGGGTCAATGTCCGGGTATTCCCGTAACGGCAACATTAAAAAAGCAACAATGCCAAACGTTATAATCAGTAAATTTAATACCGTAGCAAAAACAGGTCTTTTAACCGATAAATCAGAGAGGATCACTAGGTTTTGCTCCCGTTTTCAGCGGGTGTTTTCTTGGTGTTTTCGCTAGCTGACTTAGTTTGCTTTTCTGCTTCATCAGCAATTTGGTCAATAATACTTACCGCAGATCCATCGCGTAGTTTAAGTGCACCTTCAACCACAACATGTTCACCTTCAACTAAACCTGATAGAACTTCCACTACTCCGGGGTGGCGTCGGCCAATTTTGATTGCTTTTCGTATTGCTTTCCCTTCACTTTCCACAAAAACATAATGGGTATCTTCAATTGGAATGATACTGCTCTCAGGTAACTGTAATATATTCTCTACCTGTAATAACACACTAATATTGAGCAGCATGCCTGGGTGAAGTTTCAAGGCTTTATTACTAATAGTCGCACGCGCTTTGATACTTCGTGTACTTGAGTCAATTCGACTATCTATAGCAGTAATTTTACCAATAAACTCTTTATCCCCATAAGCGGTATTCACTGCACTCACTTGTTGGCCAACATGGATGTCAGTTAGTAAACGTTCCGGTAAGTAAAAATCTACTTTAATAACACTCAAATCATCTAAACTAGTAATGACATCACCGGCATCGATATAAGCACCTTTACTCGCCTCACGAAAACCCAAAACACCCGCAAATGGTGCGCGAATAGTTAAATCATTTAATTTAGTGCGCGCACTCATAAGCTGCGCTTCAATTGCCTTAGTTTTTGCTTCTTGTTGCTCAACGAGAGACTTTGAAGTAGCTCGACTAGAAAGTAGCTCAGTTAGTCGCTTTAAATGCGCCTTTGATTCTGACAAGTTAGCTTCTAATTCACTGACTTTTGCCAGTTCTTCTTGATTATTCAACTTAACTAACACAGCACCTTTGTTAACTCGCTGACCATCATCAAAATAGATTTCATCGACAAGATCTGAATATTTACTGGTAATGACAACTTGCTCATTTGCTCTGGCTGTACCAACAGCTTCTACACTTTCAATAAATTCAGTCAGTAATACCGGCACCATTTTCACCGCCACTACACGCTTGAATGTACTTTTTTCTTTCGTAGCTTCTGGCCATTGCAAATAAGCAATTAAGGCTACTAGAATCGCAACGATAACGAATAAGGGTAAACGGCTGGTGAAGGATGGAGTACTTGCAGGCGCTGTAGGCACAGACTTATTTGGCATAAAATTCTCTAATAGCATATTGATAGCGAAGTATGAAGCGTATATACCCAAACTACACTAAGATGTAGCTTCATGTGGTTTGAGTATATTTGTACACAATTACTATAACCTATAGCCTAGTTAATAGCATTTACCTAGACGGTAACTTAGCTTAAAATATTAACCACTTAACGCAAATTAATGCAACCGAGATAACTCCTTGAACAAATTAGCCGTACTAGCCTTTGCCCTATTATTATTTTTTAGCACCATGTTATGGTATCTCGCGAATAGTTCTTTAAATGATTACCTAAAAAGCCAAGTCATTTTGCAGAGTAACTACTATAGTTCTCAAGAAGCAAAGCTACTTAGTGCCAGCTACTCAGATACTACTGGTATCACTCACTTTACTGACTTTTCGTTAAGTAATATTGACGGCTCAACTCAGCCCTTACTATTGAAAGCAGAGAATATTAATGCACAACTGGCAAAAGTCCCCACTCGCCAACTTGATTCACCTAGCATACAGAAGAAAACAACCACTATCGTTCACGTAGAAGAACTCCGCCTAGGCAGTCTAAAAGCTTGGTCTGAGGTGATTAGAAAAAGTGACTCAGGTAAAACTAATTTGGAGGTTTTACTCGACCAAGTGAATACTAAACTAGCAACGGACTACCCCGCTTTATACCCACAGATAAGTGCCGAGCTCTATGCAAAAAGGTATCCTGAACGAAGCGAACAATTGGCACTAGAAGCGTTAAATACTAAGCCAAATGAAAAAACAGTTGAAAACAACCAAGCGATTATTGCTTCTAACGAAGCTAAGCAGAAAAAACGCCTCTTAGGAAAAGCAATTACACGGGTAAAAATAAGCTCAGTGATCATTGATGAGTTAACTTTACATATTACTAATAATAATCAAAGGCAAACCAAACAGTTTAAAAATATTGATTTAGGCAGTTTTGGCGCTGAAAATGGCCTAGAAAGTAATCAGCTAGGTGGCGAGTTATTAAAACAAATACTTCAACACTTGATCAGCATAGAAAATACCAACGTTATGAAAAATAGGTAAGGCAGCTCAATTATTTTTCGTGCTGCTATTAAAGCGTTTGCCTTATTTACTAAAAATTCATTAAAGTTCACTCTATGCTGCCGATATAGATCAAAACAATACCGTTTTATCACTGTTATTATCAAATCACTTAAGTTGTGCAAACTATGTCATCTACTATGAAACAATTAATTACTGTTACCGACTTGAAGGGTAATTATACCTATGTAAATCAGGCATACTGCCAAACAACTGGCTACCAAGAAAGTGAATTACTCAATACTGATACTCGCAGTTTAACTCATGAACAAATGCCTAAAGTTGTACTTGATGAGCTATCAGAAACCTTAGCAAAAGGCTTTTCTTGGCATGGTATATTGCAACTAAAAAGTAAAACAGGTAATAAAATTTGGTTGGATGTTTTTATTACTCCGCAATACAGTCAAAATCAAATAACAGGCTTTCAATGCATCAGTTCCATCGCTGACCCTTCCCTTGCGAACAATGCTGAACAAATTTATCAAGCACTTAATAAGAACAACAGCTGGGCAACCTTTGAGTTTACCAAAAACCACAAGTTTGCTTTTCTAGTTCTACTGTCCATTATCGCGCAAGGCTTTATTTTTACTCAACTTGGCTTGTTTGCTTCCATCGTTGCAGGACTAAGCGCCATAACACCAGTGCTTGTTTTTTGGTCTGATATCATTCCGACCGCTATGCGTGCCCAACGCATGCAAAGCGTATTTGACTCAGTATCTCGTAAAGTGTATTTCGGCAAAGGCACCGCCAGTGTTTTTGATTTTAATTTCTTGTTATTAAAAACCAAAATTAAAGCCATTATTGAGCGTACGCTTGACGCTGCTAAACCAATAAAAGCCGTCATGGCAAAAGTAAGTCAAGGTTTAACAGATACTAGAACAACATTAGCACAACAGAAAAATGATTTAGAGCAGCTCAGTACTGCAATGAGTCAAATGCAGGGTTCTACGCAAGATATTGCTCAAAATACGGTTAATGTTGCCAGCGAATTAGAGATAACTTTTGAACATTGTGAGCAATCTCAGCAAAGTATTTATGAAACTAGCGACAAAATAAGCCATTTGGCACAATCGGTAGAAAGTGCATCGAGTTCAGCGGATAGCTTAACGCAGTCAGCGAATAATGTCGGAGCCTTGATGGAAGAGATCCAATCAATTGCCGACCAAACAAACTTATTAGCATTAAATGCAGCGATTGAAGCCGCACGTGCCGGTGAACACGGCCGAGGTTTTGCCGTCGTTGCCGATGAGGTGCGAAACTTATCATCACGTACTCAAGATTCTGCGGTAAAAATTCATCAACGCTTAACCATTATGCTTAATACCATAGAGGAATGGGTCGCTTTGATGAATAAAAATAAAGATGAAGCGCAGTTCTGTGTTGATAGTGCTCAGGCATCTCACCAGCAAATTAATTCAGTTGTCGAAAAAATGCAAAATATTAACCAAGCGGCAACGCAAATAGCCACAGCAGCTGAAGAGCAATCTTGCGTGTCTCATGAAATAAATAGCCACTTAACGGATATTGCACAAAACACCGAATCGACTTGGCAGCAAACAGATAATGTCGCCGAGCAAATGGAACAATTGGCAAAAAGTGTTGATGATATTGCCGATCTGGCTAGCACCTTTGTCCCCAAAAAGTAGTTAATACCACTATCATTATGTTTTGGCCTTGTTATGCGTAGAGAAAATAATTCAAGGTAAGGCGCTTGATTGATTAATAGCTGGCTATTGGGATTGAGAGCAACGCGGTCTTGGAGTATTTTAACCAGGACAAGTGGACAATAATATAATGACATTGGTATCAGGACTGATCATGACTTGGAAAAACACTCAAAATCACTATGGTTCACTTTCAATTAAAATGCACTGGTTAATGGTGGTTTTAATGATTTTTGTTTTTGCCAGTATTGAAGGCAGAGTGTTTTTTGAAAAAGGCACTGATCTGCGCGATCTCTTCAAGATGTGGCATTTCATGCTCGGTTTATCGGTATTTATTTTAGTCTGTGCACGCCTCTATTTACGTAGTGTACAAGTTATTCCTCAAATAACACCTCCACTTTCAACCCTTCAAGCTAGGGGCGCCCATATTGCGCATTTGGCACTTTATTTTTTCATGATTGCCATGCCAATTTTTGGCTGGTTTGTGCTCAGTGCAAAAGGTAAAGTCATTCCTTTTTTCGGCTTAGAGTTACCCGCGCTTATCCCCTACGACAAAGATTTTGGCAAAGTATTAGAAGGCTGGCACAAAGAGATTGGCTCATGGGGTTATTATCTGATTGCTTTTCATGCGGTAGCCGCATTAGTGCATCATTACATTCAAAAAGACGACACGCTAACACGTATGTTACCGGTAAAGAAAAAACACTAAGGAAGCAGCTCTTCGCTAGTTTCTATAAAAACAGTTTTACTACCATCACAATGTAAGTCTGCGATTAACTGTGGCGAGCCATCATCATTGAGCTCTAGATAACCCAAGCCACTTTTAGGTTGCAATCGTTGGTGGCCTAACTTCAATTTCTGCTCTTGTTCATCAACCATTAATTTACGCCCTTTAATACGCATAGAGCGACGTTTTGTAAACAAATTAAGCGGTGAATAAGGACCATAAAACCAACGATTCATTCGATCAAACAAACCAATAAGCGGTTGTGGAAATTGGTTCTTAATACCACTGGAAGTTATTTGCCAAATATGAGGCGAATGGTGGCGAAACCGCAATTCAACATCATAAACAAAAGAATAATGTACATCGCCTGACAGAATAACAAAATGCTCTGGTGTTTTAGGGTGTTTGAAAATGTTTAACAAAGTACTCGCAGCGCCTGGATGCGTCATCCAGTTTTCAGCATCTACCGCTAATGGTTGACCTGCTAAAGTAGCAATACGCTGAATAGTTTCAATAACCTTAACACCAAAAATAGGCGCTGGAGATACCAATAAGATAGCGTTATGACCTATTAATTCTTGTTGTAATTCACATAAAGCTTCCCAATCCATTAGCCCTGAAGGGTCACCTAACGCTTGCTCTGAGCGCCAACGACGTGTTCGACTATCAAGCACCACTAACTTAGGCTGACTATCAAGGGTGTATTGCCAATGGGAGAACTTCAATAGATAGTCAATAAACTTGTCTTGCGAGCATGAGGCTTGCGAACTTAATCCTTGTGAATCATCGCTTTGTTGCGCTGAATTTGGTTCTTTTTGATTAGCATTGGCTACTTGGTACTCATTAGCAACATTATAAAAATCCCCTTCAAATTGTTTAGGATCGTTACCCCACCCTTGGCATAACCAATAAGCAAACAAACTATTACCGATAATGCGTTTTGCCAACGGGTCTTGATAAGCAGCTTGCTCCCATGCTGCCGATAAATTCCAATCATCGGTAACATCATGATCATCAAAAATCATATAGGTTGGCGTATGAGCAAGTAAGCGCTGTACTTTGCCTAAACCACTAACAAAGTCTTTAATAGCAGCTAACTCTTGCTGATGAATCGCTTGGTATTTATCAGGGACATTAAAACCTTCTAACTCCACTTGTTGCCATAAAGTAGGAGACCAGATTAAAAAATACATCGCCATATTTTCAGCAAATGTCATCAGATGATTATGAGCATAAGTAGAGGTAAAAATGGGCTGTTGCTTATTGGATTTAAAAAGGGAGCGTCTAAACCAAGCTGCTGGCGAAGCACTTTTAGGTAACAGTAACTCCCGTTGAAAGTACTGTTCGCTAAACTGATAAAGCTCACTACCGCAAGTAATGCCAGATTGAGCTAGGTTTTCGTCACTAAAACTTTCATCATTTAACCCTAATAACGCGATAATTTGGTGAATAGCATGAAGTGTTACGCCGGCAACATGATCAGCATAAATTTGATCACCAGACATCATCAACAACGCCGGCCTTTTCTCAACATCTGACAAGGTTTGTCCAACTAATTTATCGCCTGCCAATAAGCTATCTGGGCTCGCATGATGTGGATTACGACACGAGCCATGCAGTAAATTATTTATATTTTCTTGGATAATAAAGGAGGGACGGCTTTTATTGCCATAGGCTAAATGAGGAATAATATCAGCTAGACATTTACTATTTTCTTCAGCGCTAATAGCGATGCTGCTTTGAGTATTATTGTCTTTGGAGTCAAAGCTAGCATTTGAATTTACAAGTCGTAAATCATATTCTATATAGGTATCAACCGGTAAGTTAATACTTACATCCAACAAATGAATAACCGCTTTTTCACCAACACGAAAAGTCGTTAAATTATCTTCATCAATTGCTGCACTAAAGATTAATCTATTTGTGGCTGAAGCTTTTATAGTTGAAGTATCTGTATTTTCAGTACTAGTGAAACTGTCATCCGCTGAGGTATCGTTACTTAAGTAACAGCAAAACTCTCCACGACACTCAAATGGACTAAGCCACCACAGCACTAATTGTTGCGATGTTAAACGTCGTAATATTGGCCCCACTAAAATTTCTGCTAACACTTAACTCTCTATTATTTTTTAAATTATCAATTAAATAAAATATTGAGGGTGTTTATCTCGTAAATTAGCCGCAATAGCAAGGTGAAATTGTTACCGCCTGTGGTTCTCTAATTGAGCTATTGAGTAGAGCACCTCTAATACCTTGTCACAATGCTGTTACAAATCCTTCATCGTTCATTCATCTTTACTTTACCAAACTGTCATTTTTAATCACTAGGATACTGAGGCTGTTAATGCATGCGTATTAGCAACAATAATTAATCTTAATTCTTAACTTCTAACCTTAAATTAAAAACAAAGGAAGCACTATGAACTCAATGTGGGTTTCACTTTCAGCTTTGTCATCATTTTTACTCTCTAGCGTCGCTGTTGCTGGCGTTTTACCTGACGTGCAAAAAAACAGTCAGTGGTTTGCCGATGGCGAGCAAGCTGTTATTGCTAAAACTAAACTAACGCCACGCAATAAAGCAAAAAACGTCATTTTATTTGTCGGTGACGGTATGGGTTTATCAACCTTAACTGCAGCGCGAATTTTAGCTGGGCAAAATGAAGGTAAATCAGGTGAAGAAGGTTACTTGAGTTTTGAAACTTTTCCTTATTCAGCGCAAGTCAAAACCTACAATGTCGATGCTCAAACGCCTGACTCTGCTGGCACCATGACGGCAATGATGTCAGGCGTAAAAACAGATGTCGGCGTTATTGGTGTTGATGAAGATATAGCGCGAGGTGATTGCTCTACAGTTGCAGGAAATGAGTTAGTGACTTCACTTGAAGCTGCAGAAATTAAGGGTTTATCAACGGGCATTATTTCAACGGCGCGTATAACCCACGCAACACCTGCTGCAACTTACGCAAAATCAGCTGATCGTAACTGGGAAGATATCTCAGATATGCCTGAAGCGGCGGTAACAGCTGGTTGTGTTGATATTGCAACACAGCTTATTGATTTTGAGAAAAACTTAGAACAGCGTTTCCCTGGCATTGATGTGGATGGTATTGAGGTTGCTTTTGGTGGTGGTCGCAGACACTTCCTACCAAAAGATGAAAGTTATAACAGTGCTGATGCCAATAGCGCTATTGAAGGTGATCGCACTGATGGCATTGACCTAACAGCAAAGTGGCAAGAGCAATATCAAAACGGTAAATATGTTATTGACCAAGCAGGCTTTGATGCTATTGATGCCACTAACACTGAGCGCGTATTAGGACTATTCAATGAATCTCATATGCAATACGAAGCCGACCGACAAAATGATATTGCTGGTGAACCGTCATTAACTCAGCTAACTAGTAAAGCCATTGATATTTTAGATAACAATGACAAAGGTTATTTTCTTGTGGTTGAATCTGGACGCATTGACCACGGTCATCATGCGGGCTCTGCCTACAATGCATTAACCGATACCATAGAGTTTTCAAATGCAGTACAAGCGGCGATTAACAATACTAACCCTGAAGAAACCTTGATATTAGTGACGGCGGATCATAGTCACGTATTTACCATTGCCGGTTATCCAAAACGTGGTAATCCGATATTAGGCAAGGTAGTTAATGTTGGTGATACTGAGCCAGCACTCGCTGACGACAACATGCCATACACCACCTTAGGTTATACCAACGGTAAAGGCTTTAGAAATTTAGTTA
>OJBB01000193.1_pt1 | contig 23432 bp, 20 predicted proteins | sample 1590401 | NCBI WGS metagenome assembly OJBB01 (sample SAMN05416789, study PRJEB24817) | seawater metagenome | isolation source: Sea water | place: Canada:Atlantic | collected 2013-07 | reverse complement strand
AAGATACGAAAGAAGACCTTAGCCTTGGCTTATCTTTGCTGACATCAGCTCCGACAAAACTGCTATAAATTAGATAATGAGTATCTTCTAAATTGCCATATTAAAACTTGAAAAACCAAGACTCAAATTTGATTTAAAATTCCGAAAGCTGACGTTAGATTAACATGTACTTTAGGTATGAAATTCTATGGCGCTACGGGGCAAATAGCGCCTTATGAAATTATTGTTCAGTAAGTCGTATTGAATATGTATTCGGCTTTTATTGTTGATTTTTGTTATATCAAATTAGTTATAAATGGTGCTTCCATTAGTATTACTTAAAAATAGCTAACTTCCTTAGACTGTCAGAGTCAACTTATTCAATATTGAATTAACCACTGGGAGATCTTATGAATACCAATAAAGCTCTAATTACAATGGCGTCATTGCTACTTAGCTTATCTAGTTATAGTCAGGCTGAGCAAGTTATTAACTGGTCTGCATCACTTGAGCAGGTGAAAAGTGAAGAAAGAAATAAGCTGCTAGAACAAAAAGGCAGTAACTTAACCTTTGAAACTCGCTTATTTGATTTAGCGTTTCATTTAGAATATGTGTTTAATGAACAAGGGGAACTTGATAATGTTTTATATTATCGCTCCTTAGATAAGAATGAGAACACCTGCGTTTCAGATTATACCGCTATTAAAAATAAGGTCAGTACAAAGTACGGTACAGCGAAGACAGAGGAGAGTATATATAACGATAAAGCTAAAGGCTCCCCTGACAATGTTTGTCTTTTTGCAGCCACTGGCGAGTACAAATTAGACACTAATTGGCAAGGGAAAACAGAAGATATTAATTTAGTCTTAAATACCTGGAAGGGCACACCCTATATTGGTTTATATTATAAAAAGCCAAGCAAATAGTGTGTAGAATTAGTTATAAAGTAGCCACAGTTTTCATTGTGGCTTAGTCATCTTTCAACTGTTTGTATTATTCACTTATTTGTTTAAGTAATGTGGCCATTGATTGAGGCCCTTCAACATAGGTAGTGGTATAGCTATCTACATATTCATTGAGTTTTATGGTGTAGTTATAACCAATAGGCAAACCACGCGCTTTACCCTCTTTTTCCATCTCATGTTCTTTAGCATTATTAAAGGGTGCACTAATGCTGACAAAATCATAGCTATCACCTGATATTTTTCGATACCATTTCATTGGTGGAAGCTCTATTTCTCGGTAAACGTGCTCCCATTGTTCCATATATTTAATGAATTCGACGTGTTTACCGGGATGAATTTTCCATACTGTCATAGAATAAACAGAGCTTTGCTCAGCTACTGCATGGGCATTATTGGCAGTTATTGCCATGGTTGTTGTCAGGATTATTAGCTGTAGAGTTGTCTTAATTATTTTTGATAGTTTGTTAGTCAAAAGCATAGCGAACCTTTTTATTGTGTGTGTAAGTGCTTTTTAAAATAAGTTGATAGCAAAAAACTGTCAATTGCAATTTGCACTCCCTTGATTTTATCAGGCGATTTTTATAGAAATACAGACTTTTACCAATATCACTATAATGTCCTTTCTTATTGTTTTTTATGTGATTTGTTTATTTTTTCACTTAACATTGTTATATCTAAAGTGTTATAGCTTTGCTTGATAATATTATTGTCTAGTTATGGCTGGTTTTCATAAACTCAAATATCAAATTTAATGGTATAGTTTTTAACTGGAGTAAATTTCATTTGAAAATATTATCAAGACCAAACTTCCCAGAGAGGACATATGAGTTTTATTAAAAAGAATATCTCTTACAAAAGCTGCTTAAACTTATGGCTGAAACCATTTGCATTAAGTGCAGTAGCTGGCAGTGTATTGATGATTTCTGCCTGTGCTGATTCCGAAAGTGTTGATAAAAATATCGCTAAGACTGATAATCACGGCGCTGTGAGCGAGAAGGTGGTTATCGCAGATAAGTGGGTCGCACGTAGTGATAGTTTAAGTGTTGATAAAACTCCGGTTGATCCGGTTAAAGGAAGTTACGGACTTAATAAAAAAACCGGCGAATTTACTCACCCAGTAGCAACACGTGATGCCCATGACAATATTCGCTTTGAAGGTGAATTAGATTACTGGGATACCGAAGAATATATTAAAAATATGACGGTAGAGGCTTATTACCCTATTACGGTTGAGCCATTTCATACGTGGCAAAACATAGTAGACTTTGAAGGCCGTCGTTATTTATACCAATATGTACGCCGAGATTTAAAAATCTTTGATATCACTAACCCCAAAGACGCCAAGTTATTATTAACGCGTGGCCATACTTGGGGAGCCAATGGTGCAGATGAAGTTGACCAAAACCCGTATGACGAGGGTGATATGTTTGGTGCAGCTTCTATTCAGTGGAATGAAAAGCTGGGCAAATACATTATGGTGCAGTCGTTTGAAATACGCCGTTTTGGTTTATTAAAAAATAAGCGAGTGCAAGCTGACAACATTAAAAAAATTCGTAACGCTGATCATTTAAAAGGTTTTAAAGTCTATGAAATGAATGGTCCGTTACCAAAAGACTGGACACTTTTATCACAACGCACAACTGATGTTACTCACCCAAATGCGCCTATAGGTCAGCAACAAGGCTCAGGTGTTCGTGATATTCCAGCATACTTTGGCGGCGATACTATGTATGTAGCAGCAGCGCCCGATGCAAGTTATGCCTTAACTGAATACCCTAATGATTTATATTCAGCAGGTTATCAGTCGTGGGATATGTCAGATCCAAGTAATCCTAAGTTTTTAGACCAATTAACCGTACCAGGTCAAATTGCGTTTAATGAAGAACATGAAAAAGTGTTTAAAGCTAACCCAAGAGCAGGTAATCGTACTTCTTGGATGGGCGCACGTATGTCATTGTTCATTCCAAAATCTGCCGAACAAGGTGGTAAATACGGCTATGCAGCAATGGGCGGCTTAGGCTTCTATGTTGTTGATATTTCAGATCCAAGTGATATGAAAGTGGTTAGTCATATGAACTTTTCGCCAAGTGTTGCGGGTACTGAAGGTGACTTTATCGATGTTTCACAAGTTGATAAAACCGGTATCGTTTATTTTAGCGGCTATCCGTTAAATGAAGATTGTTGGGAACCGTACAAAGATGTACATATGATCGATGTCAGCAACCCACAAAAGCCAGTTAAAATTGGTGTACTACCACGTCCTAAACCACCAGCTGATGCCAAGTTTACTGATTTTTGTCAACGCCGTGGTAGCTTTGGTCCTAAACGTACCGGTTATTACACCCAACCGGGCACACCAAAAGACAATATTTTACCGTTTAACTTCTATAACGCAGGTCTACAAGTATTTGATGTCAGTGACTTAAAAAATCCTGAAATCACGGCCTACTTTGTTCCACCTTTTAACACTGAACGTGTTGTTGAATATGCTCGAGGTAATTTATCTCATAGTGTTTATGTAGAATACGACCGTAATTTATTCTGGTTGTTCACTAATCATGGTATTTATGTACTATCAAGCCCTGTGTTAGGTGAACCATCGTTTGATGCGCCAGCAACACCGTGGCCAAGTAGAAATAAATAGTGTTGTAGAGTAGCTTACAGTCATTGAGACAAAACCAGTGCTATACGTGATGTGTGTAGCACTGGTTTTTATATTTATAATACCTTGATAAATTTCCGTTAAATGGAAAATATCAATTAGCTCAAGCTATAACTAAAATGATATACAAATGACAGTTTATATTATTTTTAAGTTATTACTGGCTTGGTTAGACTGATCTTATAAAGTATTAAAAAGCATGTGCCGGTGGATAGTCTCGCTGTCACTTCAACCAATCCCTGTTCCACCTATCGGTCTAGAGAGAATAAAATGCAAAAATTAAATAGAAGTGATTGTGAAAAGTTAGATCTACAAGACAGCTTGGCGTCTTTTAGGGAAGAATTTAGCCTGCCAGAAAATGATATCTATATGAGTGGTAACTCTTTAGGGGCAATGCCTAAAAAAGCATTAGCCAAAGCACAGGAGATTATTACTGAGCATTGGGGCAAAAGCTTAATAAAGAGCTGGAACATTCATGATTGGTTTACCTTAAGCCAAACAATTGGTGATAAGTTAGCGCCTACTATTGGTGCTGGACAGGGCGAGGTTGTTGTTACCGATGCCACAGGTATTAATATATTTAAAGTTGTATCTGCAGCATTAACACTTAACCCAACACGTAAAAAAATAGTGATGGAAGGCAGTAACTTTCCAACGGATAACTACACAGTTCAAGGGTTAGTTAAGTTACTAGCCGATACTGTTGAAATAGTTTTCGCTGAGGAAGAAGAAGGTATTCTTGCTGCCATTGACGAATCAGTTGCACTCGTGTGTATTACGCAAGTACATTACAAGTCAGGTCGTTTACTCGACATGAAAAAAATCACTGAAAAAACCCAAGCCTGTGGTGCTATCTCTGTGTGGGATTTATGCCACAGTGGTGGTGCACTACCTATTGATTTAAATGCCTGTAATGTCGATTTCGCTATTGGTTGTACTTATAAATATTATAACGGTGGCCCAGGCAGTCCTGCTTTTGTTTTCTGTGCTAAGCGCCATCAAGGTAAAGCACTACAACCGCTAACAGGTTGGTATAGCCATGCAGAACCCTTTGCCTTTGAACGTGATTACCGTCCAGCAGAGAATATCAATCAAATGTTATCGGGAACACAGGGCATCATCAGTTTAGCCGTGTCTGAAATTGGTATTGATATTACCGCGCGTGCCGATATGCAAGCCATTCGCGCTAAGTCTCAGAAAATGGGCGATTTGTTTATGCAGCTGATTGAGCAGGAATGTGCACAATTTGATTTTACTATTATCAGCCCTAAAGATGCCGACCGTCGCGGTAGCCAAGTGGCGATGAGCCATAAAGAAGGTTACGCCATAGTGCAGGCTTTAATTGCTGCCGGTGTTATGGGTGACTTTAGAGCGCCAGACACATTACGATTTGGTTTAACGCCATTGTACCTTCGTTACATTGATGTTTGGGATGCGGTAGCGCGTTTGAAAAACATCATGGAAAATGAAACGTATAAACAAGAAGAGTTTAACCGCAAGTTAGCTGTTACCTAGAAGTCTCTAACTTTTGAACTGATTAGTTTAGGTAATTGATTTTAGGGATATTATCTTAAATTAATCACTATGAATTAAAGTTGTATTTCAAAGCCGTAAATAGGAATAGCGTATGAGTATTTCAAGTAGTGTCACTAGTTCTGACAGTAATAGTGTAACGTGGTCTTCTAAAAGTAGTTTTTTAATGGCGACCATAGGTATTGCGGTTGGCTTAGGTAATATTTGGCGCTTTCCCTATGTTGTTGGCACCAATGGTGGCGGGGCGTTTGTTTTAGTTTATATACTAACGCTACTTTGTTTTGCTGCGCCTATTATGATTTCCGAATTGATATTAGGGCGACAAGGTAAACAAGATCCGCTTAGCTCGATGAAAACCTTAGTAAAGCAAAATGGTGCAAGTAAGGCATGGCATGCCATTGGCTGGCTGAGTTTGCTTATTCCTTTTGTAGCCTTATCTTATTACAGTGTTGTTGCTGGTTGGACTATTGATTACACCGCGCAATCCCTTATAGGCACCTTTAATAATATTGATAGTGAAGACTCCACTTCTTATTTTCAATCGCTAGCAGGCTCTGCAGGTAAAAGTATATTTTTACTGCTCACCTTCATTGCTTTCAGTGCGTTTATTATTTCTCGAGGCTTAAAAGAGGGCCTAGAGAAAAGTGTTAAGTTTTTAATGCCGCTGCTGTTTATTATTTTGATACTCCTAGTTATCTACGCAGCTATTGCAGGAGATTTTGCTAAAGGTTTTAGCTATTTATTTAGCCCAGATTTATCCAAAATAACACCAGACGTTGTACTAGCAGCGATGGGACAAGCCTTTTTTTCCCTTGGTGTTGGTGCTGGTAGTGTCATGGCTTATGGCGGTTATTTATCCAAGGATATCTCTATTCCTCGCTCGGTTGTGGTAGTTGCTTTTGCTGATACCTTAGTCGCTTTATTAGCGGGCTTAGCAATATTTCCTTTTGTCTTTGCTTTTGGTTTAGAGCCATCAAGTGGGCCAGGATTAATTTTTGAAACGCTACCGATTGCCTTTGGTCAAGTGGCTGGAGGGCAATGGATATCACTGTTGTTTTTCTTACTACTCGCTGGGGCCGCACTCACTACAGCGTTATCAATGCTTGAATGCATTGTTAGGTATTTGTCTGATAAATATCAATTTAGCCGAGTTAAATCAACCGTGTTAGCCGCATCTGGTTCGGCGGTACTCGGCTTAGGGGCTGCGATGTCTTTTAATGTTTTATCTGACTTTACACCACTTGGATTTATTGACTCGTTATCGGGTAAGACCCTTTTCGATTTGATGGATTATTCTGTAGCTAACATTATGATCCCGTTAAATGCCTTACTTATTGTTTTATTTTGCGCTTGGGTAATGAAGGCCGATGTTGTTGAGCAAGAGTTCTCTAGTTGTAAAAGTACCTTTCATAAACCTTGGTTAATCATCATAAAATTTGTTGCACCTATAGGTATTCTCGCGGTGTTATTAATGGGTTTATAGTTTTAATGCTTAATTTCAGGTAGTTGTCATGCTATCTGAACATTAGGATTTGTATAAGGCAGCCTTTTTAAGGGCTGCCTTTTTTTTTATCTGTTTAATAAGATATATTTGTTGTGCTATAACAAAGGTTTTTAATATTCTATTAAGAAAAACCAGTAAATTATCAATTATCGAAATTTACATAACTGACAATTTATTTAATAAAATCGCCAACAGTCCAATTTTTAATGACTTGTATCGTATTTCGATTGCTTGATTTGTATATTGGCTATAACTTTTATTATATAACTCGGGTGTTATAAATTATTTTTATTGTATATGGCGCTGCCGTAATGTGGGTACAGATGAATAATAAGTACACAATAAAATTCATCACTAATAAGCCAAATAAACATAAATAATTTACTCCCTGTTTTAAAACGGGGATGGAGAGATAAAATGAGCTTACAACAAGTGTCGAAGATCAAACAACCTCTAAACCCTATAGCTCTAAGCGTAATGCTAGCTGTTGGTGTTATCAGTTTGCCAACAATCGCTGAAGAAAATGCTGCTGAAGCGAGTTCTACAGAACTAACCAAAGAAGACAAGTACGCAATAGAAGTTGTTACCGTAACTGCACGACATAAAGTTGAAAGCTTACAGTCAACCCCAATTGCCGTTTCTGCATTTGGTGAAGATCAAATGAAAGATGAAAAAATTCAAGGCTTATCTGATATTTCGAGCCGTGTACCTGGCTTTCAAATGAATATGTATAACTCAGCTGAACCAGAGCTGTTTATGCGTGGTATTGGTAGTGATATTGAAAGTGCCGGTGCAGGTGCAGCTGTTGGTATGTATATCGATGGTGTTTACATCTCTCGTGGTACTGGTGCTGCCATGGATTTATATGACCTACAAAGTGTTGAAGTACTTCGTGGCCCACAAGGTACGCTTTACGGTAAAAACGTTGTAGGTGGTGCAATTAACTTCATCACTAAGCGTCCTGTAGATGGCGATATGGAAGGTAGTGTAGAAGCTACTGTAGGTGATTACGGTACTTATGAGCTGAAAGCTTTTGTTACTGGCGCTATCACGGATAATGTTGCCGGTAAAATTGCCGCTAGTGGTGTAACACGTGATGGTTACGGGGAAAATACCCATACAGGTAATGATGCTGACGATTTATCGCGCTCTTCAGTACGCGGTCAATTGTTGTTTACACCCTCGTCTGATTTAGAGATTTTATTATCGGGTGGCTTCTCAAAAACTGATGCTACGCCTCGTATGAAGCATATGTCTAAACCATCTGAGCGTAACGCGGCGTTTGTTAGCGATAATCCTCGTAATGATGAGAGTAGTGTTGATAATTATGAAGATTCAGAAAACTCTTCTTTAAGTATGCAAATTGATTACGACATGTCATTTGGCCGTTTAACATCAATAACTGCTTATCGTAAAAATGATTACTCAATTTATGAGAATGCCGCAGCGGGCCTCGTTGATTCAACACTTTTCTATGACCCATGGGCGTGGGGACCTTGTGAAGATACAGAGTATCGAACTTGTTCTACACCAGAAGATATAGCAGTAGCGCAACCTGATGATGAGTGGTTGTCGCTTAAAGCGGAAGAGTCAAGTCAGTTATCACAAGAGTTCCGTTTATCGGGCGGTGATGATGACTTTAACTGGTTAGTTGGCGCTTTCTATATGAAAGAAGATATTGCCCGCAATGAAGGCGTGCACTATTGGTTCGATACGCCATGGGGAACGACTGTTGGTAACAGCGATACGCCTTGGGATGCATTAGATGAAAACTGGAACTATGTTGGTTCATTCGATGACTCTACACTAGGTAATACAACGAATAACATTACCGACAGCTATGCAATATTTGGTAATGCTACCTTTGCTTTAACAGAAAAACTTTCTATGACAGCAGGTTTACGCTGGAGTAAAGATGAAAAAGAATTTAGCGGTACAGCATACGGACGACGCTTTGATAATGCAACTGGCTTACATGAAGATATCAATGGCAACCTAGTTGAAAATTATGCTTTTAAAACAACAGACTCATGGGATGAATGGACACCTAGTGTAAACTTTGATTACCAAGCAACCGATGATACGTTCTATTATGTTTCAGTCGCTAAAGGTTATAAAGCGGGTGGTTATAATGGCGAAGGTATGGAAAAGGCAGAAGAAGCTATGACTACCTTTCTACCAGAAGTAGCATGGAACTATGAGGCTGGTTTTAAAGTTCAGGGGTTAGAAGATACTTTACGTCTTAATGGTGCCATTTTCTATACAGACTATAGTAATATTCAAAGTACAGTGTGGGTAGAAACAGGTGATAACACGCCAGATAACTTGACTGTTATTAATGGTAGTGGTCGTGCTCAGGGTATTGAGTTAGAAGTTATTGCATTACTAACAGAGCAATTAACGCTTTCCGGAAGCTATGGTTATTTAGATGCTGAGTTCTCAGAAGAGTTGATTGTAGATGGTGAAGATTTAAATGGGAATAAAATGCGTCGCTCCCCAGATCATTCCTTTAACATTAATGCTACTTATGCCTGGGAAATGGCTGATATTGGTGAAATGAGTGCTCGTATTGGTTACCAATACACCAGTGAGTTTTTCTTCGATAACAGCAATGACCCATTAACTGAAATTGAAGCGCAGTCTAACGTTGATGCCAGTATTATGCTGCGTAACTTTGACGATACTTGGTCAGTACAATTATGGATTAAAAATGCTACGGATGAGTTAAATATGGTTTCAGCAACTAATTACTTAGATACAGTATTTAGTGTTTACCAGGCACCACGAACTATTGGTTTAACGGCATCATATCGTTTCTAGTTATTTGCTAGTAGTTGATAGCTAACTATTATTACTCCCTTGTTAGTTTAAAACTTTGCCCTGACAGTTCTTATCTCTCAGGGCTTTTTATGTTCAGGAGGAACGGTATGTCGCGGTACCATGGCCGGCAAAGAGCGTTTATATTCAGCACGAACCATATCAGTGCCATATCGGTATAATAAAAATACTATATAAAGTCATTATCTTTTTATTATATCCGTAGCGAAAATCACCCTAAAATTTAACTCACGAATAAGTTATTAATAACTTATATTTCAGTCACTATATTTTAGGAATTATTATGATCCAAGCAATGTCATCAAGTAACCTGCCACAACCGCGTTTTCGTTACACACCCCTAATTAAAGCGGGACCTTTTTATAAAACAGCAGGTATGGTTGCATTAGATAAAGACAGTGGTGAGTTGACCGTAGGTGCTGAAGCTGAAACAGACAAAATATTAGCCAATTTAATAGGTGCCTTAGACGACTTTTCGTTATCACTTGATGATTTGATCAGCGCGACTATCTTCACTACTAGTTTTGATGAGTTTGCCGCGATTAATAGTGCATGGGAACGAGTCTTTGACGATAAACAAAGACCGCCGACAAGAACGGCCGTAGGCGTTAGTGCTTTACCGTTAGGGGCAACGGTTGAGATTGAATTTATGTTCTATCGGGATGTTGAATAGCGCTTTATTTTCACATAAAAAACGGGCATCAATTGAGGCCCGTTTTTTATAGTTAAATTACCTATCTAAAGCTTAAATCAAGTCTTTGTATTTTTTGGTCAGCTCAGCGGCTTCTTCACGCAAAGCTTCCAATAAATAATGTGCGGCAGGCGGTAATTCTCTTTGTGCACGTAGGGTTACACCTATTGGGCCTGGTTCTATTATTAGCGGTATATCTAAGCGCTTCAATAAGCCAATTTCTTCATAAATTAAGACAACTTGCAGCGGTAGGGCTGTGATCATATCTGAATTTTTTAACAAGGCTCTGTTCGTTAAGATAGAAACTGACTCTACTGGGTTGCTCGGTACATCGAGTCCCTCTTTATGAAAAGCTAAATCAATTTCTTTTCTAAGCATGGTTTCACGAGGCGGTAAAATCCAATCTTCATTAACTAAATCTTTTAATGATAAGCGACCTTTGCTCTGTAAAGGATGATCCGTCCGCGTTACTATTACTACAGGCTCGTAATACAACACTTCATTGACTAGGCCATCTTCATCTGGGGCCTCAGGAATACGACCAACCATAATATCTAAGTCATCAATTTTTAATGAATTGAGTAACTTGTCACCGGTACCTTCCATTAACGACACGGAAACATTGGGCCTATTCTTTTTCAATTGGGTAATGGCATTAGGTAATAATGTTGCACTCGCGGCGAGTAAACTACCGACAGTCACACGACCCGATAGCCCACCTTGTAAAGAAGAAAGTTCTTCACTGGCATGTTTAACTTGCGACAAAATTAATTTTGCATGTTTGATTAACACATCACCATAAAGCGTGGGTGTAACACCGCGCGATGAGCGTTCAAATAAATTAATATTAAGCGTTGATTCAATATCGCGAATAATTTTGGTTGCTGCTGGCTGCGCCATATTATGAATTTGTGCGGCTTTAAAAATGTTTCGCTGTTCGCCAACCGTCACAAGCAGTTGCAGGTATTTAAACTTTAAACGTGAAGTTAAATGCCGTTCTAACATATCCGGAGTCATGTGCTATTCCTTCTGAGCAAGTGATAATAGAGTTAATTAAAATAATATAACAGTTAAGGTAATTTACCTAAAAATATTATAGCTAAACGTTATGCCGCAATTATTTACACCAACTGACATACTTCATCAAAGTCGAAGCGAGGTAAGCGCTGAAAAATTTTACTGGTATCGCCATAACCAAGACTACATAAGAAGTTACTTTTGATTGAGGTCCCAGAAAAAAACTCGTCATCACAGGCTTGGTTATTAAAACCTGACATCGGGCCGATATCTAAGCCAAGAGCTCGGGCAGCTACCATCAAGTAACCCCCTTGTAATGTGCCATTTCTAAAGGCGGTGCTTTGTACCATTTTGTCATTATTTTCAAAGAGTTTTTGCGCGCCAGGATTATGGGCAAAGAGCTTAGGCATGTGTTGATAAAACTCCATGTCATGGGCAATGATTACCGTAACGGGGGCGCTCAACACTTTGTCTATGTTCAGTGGCGCGAGGCATTTTTTTAATCGTGCTTTACCTTCCTCTGTCCTGACAAAAATAAAGCGAGCAGGGCAAGTGTTCATACTGGTTGATCCCATTTTAACGATGTCATAAAGCTGCGTTAATATGTCATCACTTATCGGCTTGTCTAACCAACCATTATGGCTACGCGCTTCTCGGATAATCAGGTCTAACGATTCTTCACTCAGTAAGGGAGTATCTGTGCGTAATGCGCTCGCTTTTTGTTGTGCTTGTTCAATGGCAGCAAGTTGCTCGATAGTAAACATGGGCTTATTCATATAATCTCCAAGAATTCAGTTATAACTAAATTGTTATATCTAAGTTGCTTATTATGCTATTGTTACTATGACAACATGGGGCGTATACTAATGTCAATCTTTGTACAAAAATTAAAAAAGAGGCGTTAGTTTGATGGATAGCATAATAAATGTATTACCACTTGTTGGCATGATGATAGCCACGGGTGTTGTTGCGGGTCTTTTAGCTGGCTTGTTAGGGGTTGGCGGTGGCATCGTTATTGTCCCTGTTTTAGATACAGCACTCGGTATTTATGGCGTTGATAGTGAAATTAGAATGCACATTGCAGTAGCTACCTCACTTGCCTGTATTATTTTAACGTCAGTGTCTTCTTCACGCGCACATCATGCTAAAGGCTCTGTCGATTTTTCTTTGGTAAAAGTTTGGGGGCCAGCCGTCTTTTTAGGATCACTGATCGGTAGTTATGCTGCCTCTTATGTAGATAGCCAAGTACTTTCAGGTATCTTTGGCATAATAGCCTTAATTGTAGCTTTAAAAATGTTATTGCCTTTGGATGATGTTAATTTATCGAAAGATGTACCTAGAGGAATCGTTGCACCTGTGCCACCGCTGGTTATTGGAAGCTTATCAAGCATGATGGGCATTGGTGGTGGCACGTTAAGTGTGCCAGTGCTGACGTTGATGAATCAACCTATTCATAAAGCGGTGGGTACTTCAGCTATATTCGGCTTATTGATCAGTTTACCCGGCGCATTAGGTTATGTGGTTACCGGTATTGGTGATCCGCGTTTACCTGTGGGTAGTTTAGGTTATGTCAACCTAATTGGTTTTGCTTTGATTTCACCCATTACCGTTTTGTTTGCACCAATCGGCGCTAAAATCGCTCATAAACTTGATAAACGTAAGTTGAGTATGATCTTTGGTGGTTTCTTACTGATAGTGGCAGCAAGAATGATATTTAGAACCTTTATCGCTTAGTTTATATAAGCCTATCACGGCGTAATAATTACCCTAAAGCATGACTAATTGTCATGCTTTTTTTTGTGCGATTTTTGGTCAGAATAGATTACTCCATTGAATACACAGATTGAATGTAACTGAAGTGAAAGTAAAGGGTAAGACGCCTAATTAAACACTCTCTAGCCATTTCTAGTGCTCATGTTTAATGATTAGATATAGCCAATTCCAAGTGTCTGGCTAAGTTGTTATATAAAAAAGAGTATAACTAACTGCTAAAAATTTAGTCGAATGTTATACGAGAACAAGGCACATTTGTATCCAAGCAATAGCCTGTGGCGATAAACATAAACGCCGCATAAAAGATATTTTGGAGAATAGTTAAATGACGAAATTTGCCTTAGCAACGTATGAAGAAAATGGTGTGCAGCGTTCTGCCATTAAACTGAATGAACAGTTGTTTGATCTAGTAAATACATTTTCAGTAGTTAATTCTAATGCTGTTGAAAAACCAATTTGGGTGTATAGCGTTACGGAAGCAATTAGCCAATGGGCATGTTTTTCTACTGAGATTGAAGCATTCGCTATTCAAGCAGAAGCCTTAGCTAAGCATGGTGATATCTCACCAATATCAGAAAATTGTAATGTTTTAGCGCCATTTAAACCATCGACAATTTTTGGTACCGCCTCTAATTATCATGAACATGCAGCAGAAATGAATACTATTTTAGCGGCCAAGTCAGATAGTTCTCCCTATGTTTTCATGAAAGCTACGACCAGTGTTGTTGGTACTGATGCAAATGTTATCTTACCGCCTGAAACAGAAAAACTGGATTGGGAAGTCGAGCTAGGAGTGGTCATTGGAAAAAAAGCCCGTCGAGTGAAAAAAGAAGATGCGCTTGATTATATTGCCGGTTATACCGTGGTTAATGACATCTCGGCGCGTGACTTAAATCACCGTAAAGATTACCCATTCAAACATGATTGGTTCCGCGGTAAGAGTTGGGATACTTTCTGTCCTATGGGACCAACGTTTGTGCCAAAGAGCTGCATTAAAGATACACACAACGTTAAGTTAGCGTTATTTCTTAACGGTAAACAAATGCAAGATGGCAATACCAGTGAATTGATTTGGGATGCGTTTGAGCAAATTGAATATCTTTCTAGCATCTTAACTTTACAGCCCGGTGACGTCATTATGACAGGTACACCTGCGGGCGTAGGTAAAGGTATTGGTTTATTCCTCAAAGATGGCGATGTACTAGAGGCTTCGGCTGAAGGCATTGGCACTATTCGTAACACCATTAAAGCTGAAACACTTTAAGTATAAAATAACTAAGGATTGATTATGTATACTCCAAGCCCGAAAAAACTAGGTCATTTAGTACTTAAGGTTAATGATGTTCAAGCCTCGCTAAAGTTTTATCAAGAAGTCGTTGGTTTAAAGGTGTCTGATTGGATAGATGACAGAATGGTTTTTTTACGTTCATCATCGGATCATCATGATTTAGCGTTATTGCAATTACCCGCTCACGAAATTGGCAAACATGACCCAGCGAATTCACCGCTGGAACACTTTTCTTATCATGTTGAGTCACTAGATGAGATTAAAGCCATTGCCGCTATGCTCCAAGAACGAGGTATTGAAATTGACCGCGGTGTTGGTCGTCATGGCCCTGGTGACAATACGTTTATAGTATTCAAAGACCCTGATGGTAATAATGTTGAGTTTTACTCTGACATGTTACAAATCACCGAAGAAGAACCATATAACGCTTCTACTTGGGACGGTAAAGATCTCGATACCTTTGACCAGTGGCATTTAAAAGAATTTTTAGTGGCACCACCTGAGCGTATTACCGCTATGTTAAATTCAGATAATAAGTAGAGAGAAATTCATGGCTATTTTAACTATTAACAATAACGATTTTTATTATGAAGTACACGGCGAGGGAGAGCCAGTAGTGCTTGCTCATGGTCTAGGGGGTAATCATGCTTCTTGGTATAAACAAGTGGCAGTACTGTCTAAAGCTTACCAAGTTATCACCTTTGATCATCGTGGTTTTGGTAACTCTACTGATAAAGAAAACTTGGGTCGTAGTGGTTTTGTCAGTGATTTATTGGCTTTACTCGATCACTTAAAGATTAATAAAGCGGGTCTGATCGGTCAGTCTATGGGTGGTGGCACTATGATCACTTTTGCTCATCAACATCCAGATCGTGTTGCTGGTCTCGTTATTGCCGACTCATTACATGCTTTAGTGGAAAGTAGTGACGTTGAACGTTTAATGAATGCTGCTCGTGAGGCGACCTCTAATTTGTCTCAGCTAGAGCGAGTATTAGGAAAACATTACGTTGAAGAAAACCCAGAAGCCGCATTGTTATACCAACAACTTAACAGCTTTAATAACACCGATCGAAGTAATTTAACGGGTCAATACGCTAAAACAAAAGTGTCGCCTGATGCGTTGGCAAGCCTAAAGGCTCCGATAATGTTTTTAGCAGGCCAAGATGATATTTTGTTTCCTATTGAAGCTATTCGCTTAGTACAAGAGCAGGTAACTGATTCGTTTATTGTTGAATTTGATAACTGCGGACATTCGGCATTTTTTGAAAAGCCTATTGAGTTCAACGATAGTTTATTGAGCTTTTTACAAATGGCAGGCCTAGAGCCTTTATCAGACAAAGCGCTGAGTAATGCTTCTGGCTATGTTAAAGCTTAGCTAAAACCTAGTTAATTTAAGCCCGACCTATTTAATCTGATGATAGTCAGCCTAATACATTGAAATATTGAGAGTTAATATGAGCAAGATAACCGTAGCACAACAAGTAATTAATACCTTAAAAGAAATCGGCGTTAAGCATGTTTTTGGCGTACCCAGTGGTGGTTGGATTGATTACATGGAAGCATTACGCGTCACTGAGGGGATTGATTTTATTTTAGCGACCCATGAAGGCGGCGCTGGTTTTATGGCTGATGTTTGTGGTCGAATTACTGGGGTGCCAGGCGTGTGTTTTGGTACCTATGGTCCGGGAGCAACAAACTTAGCCACTGGCGTTGGCAGTGCTTATTTAGATCGCTCACCTATGATTGCTTTAACGGATGAAATGGCTGATAACAAACGTAATCGTATCGTTCAAATGAATATAGATCACCAAGCGTTATTTGCCCCTATCACTAAAAAAACGACACGTTTGGAGGCCGATAAAGTTCGTGAAATTTTATTTGATGCTGCTCATGTTGCTTTATCAGGTGTACCAGGTCCGGTACATGTAGGCTTGCCTGCAGGGATGAGTTCGGTGGTGATTGAAAGTGATAACACCAGTGATGCGTTAAAAATGCCACTGAAGATTAAAATTGATGAGCCAGCAGAACAAAAGCTCATTGATAAAATGGTTACCTTATTCAATCAAGCTAAAAAACCAGTGATTGCTTTAGGTATGCGCGCCGTATCAAGTAACGTGCAAGAGCAAGTTATTGACCTTGCAGAGCGATGTAAAGTTCCTGTCGTCATGAATCCTATGGCGAAAGGAATGATGCCGGAGAATCATCCTTGTTATGCAGGGGTGTTATTTCATGCATTAAGTGACGTTGTTGGAGAAACTCATCAACAGGCAGACCTTATCTTGAGTATTGGTTATGACGAAATTGAATTTAACTATGAAGATTGGATGCCAAACAAGGCACCTTTAGTTAGCATAGACATTGTTGAAACTGACTTAGATGAAGAAAACTACACCTTAGCTTGTGATGTTATCGGTGATATTAAAACCTCGGTTAATGCACTTGTTGCCTTAGTCGATGGACAAGAGAAAGACTGGGATTTATCAGCATTAGCTATTCGTAAATCAGATATGAATGCCCGTATGTCACCTAATAACGGTGCCTTTGGTCCTTGTTCAGCGCTTGATATATTACGTGAAAAACTACCACAAGATGGCATTATGACTTGTGATGTTGGCGCACATATTCACCTTATAGGTCAAAAATGGCCAACGCCAAAACCAGGCTTACAAATAATGACCAATGGTTGGTCTGCTATGGGCTTTGCTATTCCGTCGGCGATTACTGCCAAGTTGTGTAATCCTGATACAGCCGTTTGCTCTGTCGTGGGTGATGGTGGTTTCTTGATGACAGCGGGTGAATTAGCTGTTGCCGTAAGAGAAAATCTTAAGATCATTTTTGTTTTATTTACCGACAATGATTTAGCACTAATTCGTATCAAGCAAGAAAAAAAATCAAACCCTAATTATGGCATGACCATCAGAGAACGAGGCACTATCGGTGGCGATAATATCTTTGGCGTACCGGTAATCAAAGCCTTTAATAGTGCTGAATTTGATAGTGCATTAGACCAAGCTTTTGCTCAAGATGGACCAATCATTGTTGAAGCGATATTAGATTCACGTGAATACGATGACCTTGTTCTACGTAAAGACAAACCAGCATAGTCACTTTCTTATTGCTAGCAGGCTCAATATCTTTGTTGGAAGTACTCATTTATAGTCATAAGCTCCGTGCTTCCGGCTCAATATTGAGTCAGCTAGCTGCAAGACACGCCACTATTTAACAAAACTTGAACACATTTTAAAGTGCATTCCTAGGAGTGCGCTAGGGGATACTTATGTCCGCATTAGCGAAAAAAATTAACGATTCAACAGCTACTATCTTAATTAATGGTCAATGGCATGCTGCAGCCAATAGCATGCAAATTTTTAATCCTTTTGATAACAGTCAAATTGGCGAGGTTGCTTGTGCCGATGATGAGCTTGCTACTCAAGCCATTGAAAGCGCGAAAGCCGCTTTTGAAACAAATAAACATCAAGCCAGCTGTGAACGTTCCGCAATGCTTGAAGGTGCAGCAAACTTAATTACTGAGCGATTAGAGGAGTTTGCTCAAACGATTGCTGCAGAAACAGGGAAGCCTATTGTTGCTGCGCGCAAAGAAGTGACTCGTTGTGTAAATACCTTAATGTTATCAGCACAAGAGGCAACTCGATTAACGGGTGAAACCATTAAGTTTGATAGCTTTGCCGGTGGTGAAAATCGCATTGGTTATTATGAACATGTGCCGTTGGGCGTTGTTGTTGCTATTACCCCTTTTAATGACCCACTTAACTTAGCGGCTCATAAATTAGGGCCAGCGTTAGCGGCGGGTAATTCTGTGATATTAAAACCATCTCAACAAGCGCCGTTATCTGCACTTAAGCTTGTAGAAGTACTTGTTGAGAGTGGTTTGCCAGCGGGGCAAGTGAATGTATTAACGGGTTATGCCCGTGACTTTGCACAAACATTAGTCTCAAGTAACGACGTTGCTATGGTGACTTATACGGGTGGTGAAGCGTCAGGTGAAGTGATTGCTAAAAATGCAGGCATTAAAAAACTAGCCATGGAATTAGGGGCAAATTCACCGGTTATTGTTATGGACGATTGCCACGTAAAAAGTGCGGTGGAAGCTTGTGTTTCAGGTTCCTATTGGGCAGTAGGACAAAACTGTATTGGTGTGCAACGCATTTACATTCACGAAAAGGTTTATCAAGCCTTTAGTGCCGAATTTGTTAAACAAACACGTGAACTTGTTGTTGGCAGTCAATTTATTGAATCAACAGATGTTGGCCCGATGATTAATGAAAAAGAAGCACAACGCATTGAATCTTGGGTTGAGCAAGCCATTGATAACGGTGCGAATTTATTGGTTGGTGGCAAACGTGAAGGCGCATGTTATTACCCGACAGCGCTTGATAACGTTGATGCTAACGATAATCTAGTATGCCAAGAGGCGTTTGGTCCTGTGGTGAGTTTATTTCAATTTACTGATTTAGATAAAACCATTGAGCTTGCTAATAGCGCAGAGTACTCAATTCATGGTGCGGTTTTTACTTCTAACATCAATACCGCTATGAAGGTTTCTCGTGAGCTTGAAGTTGCTGGAGTAATGGTGAATGATTCCAGTGATTATCGCTTAGATGCCATGCCTTTTGGCGGCGCAAAACGTGGCAGCATGGGCCGAGAAGGCGTCAAGTTTGCCATTCGAGAAATGTCACAAACCAAAGTGTTTTGCATGAATCTCTCTCAGTAAAATATTGCTCAGTAAGTTAAATTCCTTCGCGGATATTTGTATATTATCAGCCATGCTTAGCATGGCTGATAAGTCTGATAAGTCTGAAAAGGCAAAGACTACCTACTTACCCTTAGCTTGAGCGTTATCAATGATAACAAAATCGACTATTCGGGTTACCAGCTTTGAAACGATAAATACGGCAGGAAAAGCGACGAGAAAACCGAGACCCCATGCTGTAAGCCAGCGCTGTAAAAGATACTCAGTAAAGCCAAGATTAAAAAAGGTAATAACTAATGACATGATGCCCGACATTAGCAAAGCCATGACAAATGAGTAAACCAATTGGTAATATTTTTGAGCAATCACTAAGATTACACTCCCTCTAAATTATGCAATGAAAAGCGCAAGCCAATACTTTCAGCTCTCAGCGTTACTATAGGGGAGAGCAGCAAAAAATAGTTGATCTAGAATAGGATTTCCATAGCCTTGTTATTGTAACTTATTAGGTGGTTATAGCTAATTTGTTATGTCTCTTGGGTTATGCCATCGCAGCTACTTGACGATAACATGCATGCCCTCAAGCTTTTCATCAACAATGACTTGGCAAGCTAAGCGAGAGTTAGTTTGGGTATTACGCAGTTTGCTCAATGCTTGTTGTTCGCCACTATAAAGCGGCGAGGTCAACTCGGTAAAGCTTGGCGCTATGGCCACATGGCAAGTGCCGCAATTACAACAGCCATTACAGATTGCTTTAATTCCCGCTATGTTATTTTCAACGGCAGCTACCATCAAACTGAAACCATTTTCAGCCTCTACCGACTTAGTTTTCCCATCTTTTTGTTGGAAAATTATAGTTGTCATAACGATATAGTTCCTACTGGTTGTTTAGGTTTTCGCTGTACCTATGGGCTTTCAAGCGGTTCATTGGATTAAAAAAATAGCTGCTTGATTACTGTATGGGTGGCGATCAATGTAATGAGAATTTTCATCATAGGGAGAAAGTAATGAACAGGTATGCTTTTCCTGAGCTTAGTACCAATAAAAGAGCCTAATATGGCACCAGAAATTGTAGCTAGTAATATCGATAAATACTCTAGGTATTGAAAACCAATAACGGTAAAAACAAGTACTTTATTGGCATTGGTAATAGCCATCAATAAAGAGGCTGTGGCAATAACCTGATTCTTACTTTCAATGCGGCCAGTGTTAAGCCGCTTATAAAGCAAGGTAACGGTCATAGGGCCTGGCGCACCAACAAGTAGACCTAAACCTGTTTGTAATACGCCGAGTAAGTAAAAGTTTTCTATCTTGCTTAATAGCTTTGCCAGTGGTGCACACCACAATGAGAGCAGTAAATAACAAGCAACATAAAATGGCATCGCTTCAATGCTAATTTGTATTAAGAAAAAGCTAACTAATAAACTACCAATGATGGCACCAATAAAAAATTGGCCCACGTAACGCCAAATAACGTCAGGAAATGACAGTATTAGCCGTGAAAAGTTACTGGCAAATTGAGTGGCACCATGAATTGGGATAACGGCGGCTACAGGTAAAAAATAGGGGAGGATTAGCACTAAGATAACACCTCCACCCATAGCTGTGATACCAGCTAGGGTAGAGGTTAATATTGTGATGATAAATAGCGTTAATTCCGTTGATATCACCGAATATTAATTCCAGATGTATTTTTGAATAGAATTATAGTTGTTTATAGGTTTTTGTTCCTATCCAACCACGCTCTGAAATATCAACCATGATTGTTTCAGGCCCCTGCATTTTAAATTCTGCATTGTCTTTGGCTGGATTTTTACCTAGGCCTTGAGCCAAGTTAACATCGTGACGTGGTTGATAACCATTTTCTTTAAAACTATTCACCATTTCTTCAATGTCTTCGCATTGAAAACCAATATGGTGTAATCCGACATAACCTTGTGGGAATTCTTTACCTGCTGCGGGACCATTTCTAAACTTTAATATGGCTAGGTTAATATGACCGTCGGTCATGTAATAACCGTTAGCGTTACGGCTAGCGACTACACCTGCAACAGTCCAGCCCATTACATTTTCAAAAAAATCACGACTTTCCTCTGGATTTTCAGAGGCCATTGCCATATGGCTTAACGGGATAGGTTTGCTCGGTTTTTGTGGCTTATTTTCTGTATTCGCTTCGTTAGACATAGTGTTCTCCTAAAAGGTAAAGTAATTATTATTTCTCATTAATTTTCTGTACGGTGCTTGGCACTTTCTAGCTGCCTACGCGTAGCGGAGTCGATAATGACTCCAACGCGGCCAACACACTAAGCGCTGTAATTCGTCCAGTTCCTGGGTTTTCTATAGTTGGTACATTCTCAATAGTGAGTTCAAAGCTAGCGCTGCAAGCGTCTACTTTAATATTATGGGTATTTCTTACTTTGCTAGGATCTGCCCAAATTTCCAATTGAGTTTCGTCAGCACCAATGCCTGCCAACCCTAATGCGGCAGCCACATTTACATTTGATGGAAACTGTTCTGCACCTTCTCTAGCACTGCCTTTGAATAAGCGTAATGGCTGACTTAAATTACTTAAATCAATATCATTTTCTATGACGTATTTGGCTTTAATAAGGGACGTAGGTGGCTTGCGGGTAATCATTTTCACTGAGTGAATCTCACCTTGTGCCGCAGCTCTGACGGCATCTAAACCGAGTAAAGCACCTGTGGCTAATACTATTTTTCCGCCATGGCTTTTTGCAGTGTCAACAATGCCGGGATTTTGCAGAATGGCAGCGCCGCTTACGGTGACTAAGATCTTACCTTGTCGTAAGCTAGGCTCTGCCACAGACATAAAGGCAGAGGTTGGGGCACATTCAACAATTATATCAGCGTTATTTATCAGTTCATCGACTGATACAACGGGAGCAGGGTTAGTAAAGCTAGCCATATTTTTTTTAGCTTTTTCTAAATTCCCCGAGGTAACTGCAATTAGCTTTAAGCCAGGTATACCATTATCTAAGGCTTTACCAATAACTTTTCCTATCGTGCCAAAGCCAGCGATTCCAACGTTTAATACTCTGCTCATAATTGCTCAACCCATAGTTAATTGACTTATTTTACTTAAGTTAAGTATACAATTTCACCGGTAAGGGAATAGCGCTTTCTGTATAGCATTGTTTATCTCTGCTATAACAAAAAAGATAATAACTGTTCTTTATCTTGAGTATTTTCTATATAACGACGGGGTTGTTTTTTGGAGTTGATTTATTACTGTGTAGCTTGAGGCTAGTTGTCTGTAGAAATCAATATGTCGGGATCTTGCGCATTCCGGACGTTAGAGTTTAAATTTTTCCATATACTTTCTAATGAATTAATAAACTCATTATCATACAAATTCGGTCATGATTTATCTTTAGTTTACTTAATATTTGAAATTATGAAGTAAACTAAAGATAAACTATTCACCAAAAAAATGTTGAATCTAAACTACTAAAAACTTATAGTGGCTTTGCATACATTTGTCATCTTTCGATTTATTTCGGTTATGCTGACTTTAAAAAACCTTAAGCGCCTGAGAAACTCTTAAGGTTTTTTTGTGCCTAAAATCGGCCTGTTCACTTTTCTTAGAACAACGGCATTTAGGCTTAATGCTAATCAAGTTAAAACCAATATTAAGTAAGTATTTAACCTACATATATATTCTGCCGTAGCTTAAATATTGTGACAAGTATTATACTGTTTAATTTTCAATGCTTTGCTCTATCTATCATACTACCACCAGTTAAGAGAGTTATGCTCGTATGATAAGCTTAAGAAGCCCTCTTAACCTGAAAAGTATTTGCCCAATTTATTTGTGTATTAAGAACTTTATATTTGGGGTTTATGTGCGCAGGTTTAAGATAATTACATAAATAAGCGAGCATAAAAAAGCCACTCAATAAAAATAAATTGAATGGCGGTTTAATTATGAAGTCTTAGTTGCTATTACATCATCCAGAACGTAATAATAAAACTTGATAGATTCAGCCTGATGCTAAAATATTTACATGTAAATTCAATCATGGTTATCCGCCTTTACTTCAAAGTGAAGTAAACGAAAGAGAAACTGTTCAAAAAAAGTGAACATGTACCACTAAAAACTTATAGTGGCTTGCATACATTTGTCATCTTTCGATTTACTTTGGTTATGTTTATTTTAAAACCCTTAGCGCCTGAGAAACTCTTAAGGTTTTTGCGAACCTAGATGTTAGCCAATTGGTATATCTAGGGTTTTTTATTATTCTAGACACAAGATAGTGAGGTTTGACCTGTTTTGCAAGTGATAAAATGAGTTGTTCTTTATGATTATTTTTGCCTTAATTTAAGGGTTAGTGATAACTAACCTAGTAAGACAAATTGATTTTGGAATTTACTAAAAGCAACGATTATTTTACTTTTTTTAAGGTAAATTATTTTTATAAATTATTTTTGGTCAATATTTATGTTCGCTATA